>Ga0315907_10000013_pt1 | contig 256876 bp, 261 predicted proteins | sample LakEriMetagenome_3_FD_203525 | JGI IMG/M metagenome (GOLD analysis project Ga0315907, IMG submission 203525) | Freshwater fungal communities from buoy surface, Lake Erie, Ohio, United States - Buoy 12 MA123 | ecosystem: Environmental > Aquatic > Freshwater > Lake > Lake biofilm | place: USA...
GACAAAGGGCTCGATCACGGTGAATTGGCTGGGGGCCATGCCCTGGCGGATCAGGCCGCCGATGATGGCGCTGGCCATGTTGCCGCCGCCAATGAATGCGATGTGGGGGAGTGCTGTGCTCATGCCCCACAGTGTAGGGGTGGCAGGGGCATGCAAAATAATTGCAGGAAATGTTTGACCCGCCCCCAAAGCTGTGCCATAATCAGCGGCTTCGCCCTCAACGGCGGAGTATTTCAGCCCATAGGAAGGGCTTGTCCGTTTAGGCGGATGAGCTTGGACCACGGGCCCAAGACTGATCATTCCTTGCCGTGGTGGTGAGGAAGATTCAAGTTGGGACTTAAATCAAATGATTCAAACGCAATCTCGACTCGATGTTGCCGACAACACGGGTGCCAAATCCGTGATGTGCATCAAGGTGCTCGGCGGCTCTAAGCGCCGTTACGCCAGCGTGGGCGACGTCATCAAAGTCACTATCAAAGAAGCCGCTCCCCGTGGCCGCGTCAAAAAAGGCGAGGTTTACAGCGCAGTGGTGGTTCGCACGGCCAAGGGCATTCGTCGCCCTGACGGCGCACTGATCAAATTCGATGGCAACGCAGCAGTGTTGCTCAACGCCAAGCTGGAGCCCATCGGCACCCGCATCTTCGGACCCGTGACGCGCGAACTGCGCACAGAGAAGTTCATGAAGATCGTGTCCTTGGCGCCCGAAGTTCTGTAAGGACCGACCATGAACAAGATTCGCAAAGGCGACGACGTCATCGTGATCACGGGTCGCGACAAGGGTAAGCGCGGCAAAGTTGCCGAGCGCGCCACCGAAGACCGCCTGATCGTTGACGGTGTCAACATCGTCAAAAAGCACGCCAAACCCAACCCCATGAAGGGTGTGACCGGCGGCATCATCGACAAAACCATGTCGATCCACCAGTCCAATGTGGCCATTTTCAATGCCGCCACGGGCAAGGCCGATCGCGTGGGTATCAAGCAACTGGCCGACGGCAGCAAAGTGCGCGTCTTCAAGTCCAGCGGCGAAGAAATCAAGGTGGCATGAGCATGACCCGCTTTCAAGAAATTTTCCGCGACAAAGTGGCCCCGGCCATGATGACCCAGTTCGGCTACAAGTCGACCATGGAAGTGCCCCGCATCACCAAGATCACCTTGAACATGGGTGTGAGCGAAGCGGTCGCCGACAAAAAGATCATGGACAACGCTGTGGGCGACCTGAGCAAAATCGCCGGCCAAAAGCCTGTGGTGACCAAAGCCCGCAAGGCCATCGCCGGTTTCAAAATCCGCGAACAGCAAGCCATCGGCTGCATGGTGACCCTGCGCGGTGCCCGCATGTACGAATTCCTGGACCGTTTCATCACCGTGGCCTTGCCCCGCGTGCGCGACTTCCGCGGTATTTCGGGCAAAGCTTTTGACGGCCGTGGCAACTACAACATCGGCGTCAAAGAACAGATCATTTTCCCTGAGATCGAGTACGACAAGGTTGACGCCTTGCGCGGCCTCAACATCAGCATCACGACGACCGCCAAAAGCGATGAAGAGTGCAAGGCTCTTCTGGCTGGTTTCCGTTTCCCGTTCAAGAACTGAGGTGGCGCGTGGCTAAACAAGCACTACTCCAACGTGAACTCAAGCGCGAAAAACTCGCGGCCAAGTTTGCCAAAAAATACACCGAACTGAAGGCAATTGCCAAGAGTGCTCAGCGCTCTGAAGAAGAGCGCGATGCCGCTCGTCTGGCTTTGCAGAAGTTGCCCCGCAACGCCAACCCCACTCGCCAGCGCAACCGCTGCGAGATCACGGGTCGCCCACGCGGTACGTTCAACCAGTTCGGCTTGGCTCGCGCCAAGATCCGTGAACTGGCTTTCGCCGGCGAAATCCCCGGCATCACCAAAGCCAGCTGGTAAGCCCTAGGAGAACCCCACATGAGCATGAGTGATCCTATCGCCGACATGTTGACCCGCATCCGCAATGCACAGATGGTGGACAAAGCCACTGTGTCGATGCCGGCCTCCAAAGTCAAAGCCGCGATTGCCCAAGTCTTGAAAGACGAAGGCTACATCGACGGATTCAAAGTCACGACCCAAGACGGCAAAAGCGAACTCCAGATCGCTTTGAAGTACTACGCTGGCCGTCCCGTGATCGAGCGCATCGAGCGCGTGAGCCGTCCTGGCCTGCGCATCTACCGCGGTCGCGACGCCATCCCACAAGTCCAGAACGGTCTGGGTGTGGCCATCGTCACGACGCCTCAGGGCGTGATGACCGATCGCAAGGCTCGCGCCACCGGTGTCGGCGGCGAAGTCCTGTGTTACGTCGCCTAACGCCGGCATTGAGGAGCAACTGAATGTCACGCATCGCAAAAATGCCGGTCACCGTCCCCACTGGGGTTGAAGTGGCCATCAACAGCGCTCAGATCAGCGTGAAGGGCTCTTTGGGCTCTTTGGTGGTGAACCAAAACACCCTGGTCAAAGTGGAAAACAAAGCAGGCTCGATCTCGTTCGTGCCTGCCGATGAGTCTCGCGAAGCCAATGCCATGTCGGGCACCATGCGTCAGCTGGTGAACAACATGGTGCAAGGCGTCAGCAAAGGCTTTGAGAAAAAGCTCACCCTCATCGGTGTGGGTTACAAGGCCGCGGCGCAAGGCGCGAAATTGAACTTGAACGTGGGTTACTCCCACCCAGTGGACATCCAAATGCCCGCCGGTATCAAGGTCGAAACGCCTACGCCCACCGAAGTGATCATCAAAGGTGCCGACCGCCAACGCGTTGGCCAAATCGCTTCCGAGATTCGCGCCGTTCGTCCCCCAGAGCCCTACAAGGGTAAGGGCATCCGTTATGCGGATGAGAAGGTCGTGATCAAGGAAACGAAGAAAAAATAAGGATCAGGATCATGTTGACGAAAAAAGAGCAACGTCTGCGCCGGGCCCGTCAGACACGCATTCGAATTGCGCAACAAGGCGCCGTCCGTTTGGCTGTGAACCGCACCAACCTGCACATCTACGCAACCGTCATCTCCGAAGATGGCGCTCGCGTGTTGGCCTCTGCCTCGACCGCAGAAGCCGAAGTTCGTGCCCAGTTGGGTGCTGCTGGCAAAGGTGGCAACACCGCCGCGGCCCAAGTGATTGGCAAGCGCATCGCTGAAAAAGCGAAAGCGGCTGGCATCGACAAAGTGGCCTTTGACCGTTCGGGCTTTGCCTATCACGGCCGAGTGAAAGCCCTGGCGGATGCGGCTCGTGAAGCCGGTCTGCAGTTCTGATCAAGCGGGATACACAAAATGGCTAAATTTCAGGCAAACGTAAAGAACGAAGCGAACGAAGACGGCTTGCGCGAAAAGATGATCGCGATCAACCGCGTGACCAAGGTGGTCAAGGGTGGTCGTATCCTCGGTTTCGCAGCATTGACCGTCGTCGGTGATGGCGATGGCCGCGTCGGCATGGGCAAGGGCAAAGCCCGTGAAGTGCCTGTGGCCGTGCAAAAGGCCATGGAGCAAGCCCGTCGCAACATGATCAAGGTCTCGCTCAAGAGCGGCTCCTTGCACCACAGCGTGCACGGCGAGCACGGTGCAGCCAACGTCATGATGCTGCCCGCTTCCAAGGGTACCGGCATCATCGCTGGTGGTCCTATGCGCGCGGTGTTCGAAGTCATCGGTATCACCGATGTGGTGGCCAAGAGCCACGGCTCGAGCAACCCCTACAACTTGGTGCGCGCCACTTTGGACGCATTGAAGAACTCCACCACCCCATCCGAAGTTGCAGCCAAGCGCGGCAAGTCGGTTGAGGACATCCTGAGCTGATAGGAGCGATCATGACCACCGCCAATACCGTCAAGGTCCAACTCGTGCGCAGCCCCATTGGCTGCAAAGAAGACCACCGCGCCACCGTGCGTGGCCTGGGCTTGCGCAAAATCAACAGCGTCAGCGAATTGCAGGACACCCCTGCAGTGCGCGGCATGATCAACAAGATCAGCTACCTGGTCAAGGTACTCTGATTCGGAGTCACAAGACATGCAACTCAACAACATCAAGCCCGCCTCGGGCGCCAAGCACGCCAAGCGTCGCGTGGGTCGTGGCATCGGCTCTGGCCTGGGTAAAACCGCTGGCCGTGGTCACAAAGGTCAAAAATCGCGTTCGGGCGGCTACCACAAGGTCGGCTTTGAAGGCGGTCAAATGCCCATGCAGCGTCGCTTGCCCAAGCGTGGCTTCAAGTCGCAGCAGCTTCAGTTCAACGCTGAAGTCACGCTGACCGACATCGCCGCCTTGAACGCCAAAGAAGTGGACATGTTGGCTTTGAAACAAGCCGGCCTGATCTCCAATTTGGCCAAGCGCGTCAAGGTCGTCAAGACCGGCGAAATCAAAGCCGCTGTGGTGTTGAAGAACATCACCGCGACGGCAGGTGCCAAGCAAGCCATTGAGGCTGCTGGCGGCTCTTTGGTTTAAACCGATAAGCGAACACGACCGTGGCAACTGGATCAATGGCTCAAGCACCCGCAGGGAAATATGGCGACCTCACACGTCGCTTGGTTTTCTTGTTGTTGGCGCTCGTCGTTTACCGCATTGGGACACACATCCCGGTGCCCGGTATTGACCCCGACCGACTGGGACAGCTGTTCGAGCAGCAGTCGGGCGGTATCTTGAGCCTGTTCAACATGTTCTCCGGCGGTGCGCTGGAGCGCTTCAGTGTCATGGCGCTGGGCATCATGCCCTACATCTCGGCATCGATTATCATGCAACTGGCCACCTATGTGGTGCCCACGTTTGAGCAGTTGAAGAAAGATGGCGAAGCCGGACGCCGCAAGATCACCCAGTACACCCGGTACGGCACATTGGGGTTGGCCATTTTCCAAGCTTTGGGTATCGCGGTGGCCTTGGAAGGCACGGCGGGCTTGGTCATCGATCCTGGCATGGCTTTTCGCGTCACCACCGTGGTCAGTTTGGTCGCTGGCACCATGTTCCTGATGTGGTTGGGCGAGCAAATCACCGAGCGCGGCTTGGGCAACGGTATCTCCATCCTGATTTTTGCCGGTATCGCTGCGGGCTTGCCCAGTGCGATTGGCGGTTTGTTGGAGTTGGTTCGCACCGGCGCCATGAACATTTTGGTCTCCATCCTGATCATCATTTTGGTGGTCCTGGTGACTTACTTCGTCGTGTTCGTTGAACGCGGGCAGCGCAAGATTTTGGTCAACTACGCCCGTCGTCAAGTGGGCAACAAAGTTTACGGCGGCCAGTCTTCGCACCTGCCGTTAAAGCTCAACATGGCCGGCGTGATCCCTCCCATCTTCGCTTCGTCCATCATTTTGTTGCCCACCACTTTGGTGAGTTGGATCAGCACCGGTGACAGCACCCGTTGGTTGCGCGATTTGGCTTCGGCCATGGCGCCCGGACAACCGGTTTATGTGGCGTTTTACGCCGCGGCCATCATTTTCTTCTGCTTCTTCTACACGGCCTTGGTGTTCAACAGCCGCGAGACCGCAGACAACCTGAAAAAGAGCGGTGCGTTCATTCCCGGGATCCGTCCTGGCGATCAAACGGCCCGACACATCGACAAAATCTTGCTGCGCTTGACCTTGGCTGGTGCCATCTACATCACTGCAGTGTGTTTGTTGCCTGAATTCTTGATCTTGAAGTACAACGTTCCGTTTTACTTCGGTGGTACGTCTCTGTTGATCATTGTGGTGGTGACCATGGACTTCATGTCCCAAGTTCAAAACTACATGATGTCCCAGCAGTACGAATCGCTGTTGAAGAAAGCCAATTTCAAACCCACTTGATCAATTTCGATCGTGTGGGCAGTGTTTAAATGTTTGTTGGAATGTCTAGGAGAAAACAATGAGAGTTTCGGCGTCGGTCAAAAAAATGTGCCGCAACTGTAAGATCATCAAACGCAAGGGTGTTGTGCGAGTGATTTGCACAGATCCGCGTCACAAGCAGCGTCAAGGCTGATTGAAGTTTAGAGGACCAACATGGCACGTATTGCAGGTATCAACATTCCGCCGCACAAGCACGCTGAAATTGGCTTGACGGCTATTTTCGGCATTGGTCGCACCCGCGCTCGCAAAATTTGCGAAGCATGCGACATTGCTTATGACAAGAAGATCAAAGATCTGAACGACGCTGAACTTGAAAAAGTTCGCGACCAGGTCAATTTGTTCACGATCGAGGGTGACCTCCGCCGTGAAACCACCATGAACATCAAGCGACTGATGGACATTGGCTGCTACCGCGGCTTCCGTCATCGCCGTGGTCTTCCCATGCGCGGCCAGCGCACCAAGACCAATGCACGCACGCGCAAGGGCCCACGCAAGGCAGCCCAATCGCTGAAGAAGTAATCGGTAAGGAACCCCATGGCTAAGTCTCCCACCAGCACCGCTGCTGCTCGCGTTCGCAAAAAAGTCCGCAAGAACATTGCTGACGGTATTGCACACGTTCACGCGTCGTTTAACAACACCATCATCACCATCACCGATCGCCAAGGCAACGCCTTGTCTTGGGCATCTTCTGGTGGTCAAGGTTTCAAGGGTTCTCGCAAATCCACTCCCTTCGCAGCCCAGGTGGCTTCTGAAGTGGCTGGCCGCGCCGCCATTGAACAGGGCATCAAGAACTTGGATGTCGAGATCAAGGGTCCAGGCCCAGGTCGCGAATCCTCGGTTCGCGCCTTGGGTGCATTGGGCATTCGCATCACTTCGATCGCTGATGTGACGCCAGTGCCGCACAACGGTTGCCGCCCTCAAAAGCGTCGCCGCATCTGATGCGTGTACCACCTTTGGGTGGTATATAATCAAAAGCTTTTTCCGAGCTGCCACTGCAGAAATGTCTGCGGTGGCATTTTTTACTAAGCCCACCGCCATTTGCGCACAGCGTATTTGGCTCCCGCAACACAACGGTTGCGGCAGAAACGACAAAGGAACATTCCGTGGCACGTTACCTCGGCCCCAAGGCCAAACTCTCCCGCCGTGAAGGCTCCGACCTGTTGCTCAAGAGCGCCCGCCGCTCGATCAGCGACAAAGCCAAATTCGACTCCAAGCCTGGCCAGCATGGCCGCACTTCGGGCCAGCGCACCTCGGACTACGGTCTGCAATTGCGCGAAAAACAAAAAGTCAAGCGCACCTACGGTGTGTTGGAGCGTCAGTTCCGCCGTTACTTCGCTGAAGCCGATCGTCGCCGTGGCAACACCGGTGCCAACCTGCTGACACTGTTGGAGTCGCGTTTGGACAACGTGGTGTTCCGCATGGGCTTTGCCTCGACCCGTGCTGAAGCACGCCAAATGGTGTCGCACAAGGCCATCCAGGTCAACGGTCAGTCCGTCAACATCCCTTCGTTCTCCGTCAAGGCGGGCGACGTGGTGGCGGTGCGCGAAAAGTCCAAGAAACAAATTCGCTTGGCTGAAGCCCTCGAGTTGGCCAAACAAATTGGCTTCCCCGCATGGGTTGAAGTGTCGGCCGACAAAGCCGAGGGTGTCTTCAAGAAGAGCCCTGACCGCGACGAGTTCGGCGCGGACATCAACGAATCGTTGATCGTCGAACTGTATTCACGTTAATCCCGTTCCCGGCGGCCTCACGGTTGCCGGGCGTCCATCGGCCTTATCGGTGTAACGAACCGAGGGTATTGAAGGAAGTCGCATGCTGAACAATCTGCTGAAACCCAAAACCATCAACGTCGAACAAGTGTCGGCCAACCGCGCCAAGGTGATCTTGGAGCCCTTCGAGCGTGGCTTTGGTCACACCCTGGGTAACGCTCTGCGTCGTGTTTTGTTGTCTTCGATGGTCGGCCACGCCCCGACCGAAGTCACCATCGCCGGTGTCGTTCACGAATACTCGTCGATCGACGGCGTCCAAGAAGACGTGGTCAACATCTTGTTGAACCTCAAAGGCGTGGTTTTCAAACTCGAAAACCGCGACGAAGTCACCCTGAGTCTGCGCAAAGAAGGCGAAGGCGTCATCACCGCCGCCGACATCCAGACGCCTCACGACGTTGAGATCGTCAACCCTGGGCACGTCATCGCTACCTTGGCCGCTGGCGCCAAGTTGGACATGCAAATCAAGGTCGAAAAAGGCCGTGGTTATGTGCCCGGTAGCCTGCGTCGTCACGACGACCAGACCCGTTCGATCGGCCGCATCGTCTTGGACGCTTCGTTCTCGCCCATCAAGCGCGTGAGCTACACCGTTGAGAGCGCCCGCGTTGAGCAGCGCACCGACTTGGACAAGCTGGTCTTGGACATCGAAACCAACGGCGCCATCGGCCCAGAGGACGCTGTCCGCGCATCTTCCAAAATCTTGGTTGAGCAGCTGGCCGTGTTTGCACAGCTCGAAGGCGTGGACCTGTTCGCTGAAGCCGCTCCTCGCAGCAGCCAAGCGTTTGATCCTTTGTTGTTGCGCCCCGTCGATGAGCTCGAACTCACCGTGCGTTCGGCCAACTGCTTGAAGGCCGAAAACATCTATTACATCGGTGACCTGATCCAGCGCACCGAAAACGAGTTGCTCAAGACCCCCAACCTGGGTCGAAAGTCGCTCAACGAAATCAAGGAAGTCCTCGCTTCGCGTGGTCTGACTTTGGGCATGAAGCTGGAAAACTGGCCCCCAGCAGGTTTGGACAAACACTGATCCCAGCCTTGGTCTGACGAACCCTCCAGTACCTGATACGGCTGGAGGCAAAACAACTGAAAGGAAACTCAAATGCGTCACGGACACGGACTTCGTAAACTCAACCGCACCAGCGAACACCGCTTAGCGATGCTTCGCAACATGATGAACTCCTTGCTCACGCACGAAGTCATCAAAACCACCGTGCCCAAAGCCAAAGAGCTGCGCCGCGTGGTTGAACCCATGATCACCTTGGCCAAAGAAGCCACCGTGGCCAACCGCCGTTTGGCGTTTGACCGCTTGCGCGACCGCGACGTCGTCGGCAAGTTGTTCAACGAACTCGGCCCACGTTTCAAAGCCCGTCCAGGCGGCTACACCCGCATTTTGAAAATGGGTTTCCGTGTTGGCGACAACGCACCCATGGCTTTGGTTGAATTGGTCGATCGCGCTGAAGACAGCGCCGCTGAAGCCCCCAAAGCGTGATAGAATAACCCTCTTGACGCGCGGTGGAGCAGCCTGGTAGCTCGTTGGGCTCATAACCCAAAGGTCGCAAGTTCAAATCTTGCCCGCGCAACCAAACGGCCAGATCACTGGCTTTTGAAAAAACAACCTGTACCGGTTTTCTGGTGCAGGTTTTTTTTGTGCGCCCAGCATGGGCGCACACCTGCGGGTGTAAGTCCCGCTGCCAGCTGGTCACAGTGAGCAAAGCGAAGCGCAACTGCGTGAGGGTGGGCGCAGCATGGCGCAAGTGGTGGAAAAGCTGAGGCCCTACCTGCTGGGCTGGAAGGCTTACTTCGGTATGTCGCAAACGCCCAGGGTCTGGCGAGAGCTGGACGAGTGGTTGCGTCATCGGTTGAGGGCGATCCAGCTCAGACACTGGAAGCGGCCCCGGGCGATCTATCGGGAACTCAAGGCGCTGGGGGCATCGGAGGATGTGGCCAAGCAGGTGGCGGGTAACTGCCACAGGTGGTGGCGCAACAGTGACGGAGCCATCAAGCGGGTGTTGACCATTGCGTACTTTGACCGGCTGGGGGTGCCAAGGCTGTCCTGACCTCAAGCGCTCGAACCGCCCGGTGCGGACCCGCATGCCGGGTGGTGTGGCAGGGGTGCCTCCTACAATGGAGGCCCCCTATGCCGATGCCTGTGCTGTACGCTGACGCGGTATGGGCGCAAGATGCAGCTTTAAAGGTGAAGCACATGTCATTGATCCGATTCCAATCCCGCGAAACCGCCGACGTGCTGATGTTCGCCCAACACGCCACGCCATTTTTGGAGGCTTGGGGTAAAGACGCCAAGGGGCCTGGGGTGCTGTTGCCAGTGGACATGCCGCGCGCCAAAGCCGCCACGCTGCAGTTGGTGCAGGCCGAAGAGGCCCAGCAAGCCCAGCAAATCGCCGACGCCAAGGCCCAAGGCCAGCCGGTGCCCAGCTTTGAGCCCATTGGTCTGCGCCAGCGCAGCGTGCCGCTGCTCGAGATGATCCGCCGCTGTGAAGGCGCCGAAGTCGAGATCGTTTGGGGCGTTTGACCGATCCGTTGAGGGGCGAAAAAAAACCACCCCGAGGGGTGGTTTTTTCTTGAGGTTCGCAGGCGATCAGTCGGCGAATTGACCCGCGGCATCGATCACGGGGCCCAACTTCTTGATTTGGTCGGCCACGAAAGCCTTGTGGCCATCGTTCGTGACGCGCTTGTCGGTCACCACCACAGCACCCAAGGCCTTTTGCTTGGCGATGAACTCGGGATCCTTCAAAGCGGCTTGCAAGGCGGTGTTGAGCTGCTTGGTCACAGCCGCTGGCGTGCCTTTGGGGGCGTACAGGCCGTGCCAAATGGTCAAGTCAAAATCCTTTAGGCCAGACTCTTGCAAGGTGGGCAGGTCTTTGAGCAAAGCGTTGTCGGACAGGCGCTTGCTGGTCGTCACCGCATAAGCTTTGACGGCTTTGGCTTCGATCTGACCGGAGGTGTTGGTCGTCTGGTCGCACATCAAATCCACTTGACCGCCGATCAAGGCGCTCAGGGCTGGGCCTGTGCCGGTGAAGGGAATGGTGGTCATGCCTTCCTTCAAGCCAATCGACGATTGCCACATCAAACCGCACAGGTGCGAAGCGGCGCCGATACCGGCGTGGGCCAAGTTCAGCTTGCCACCGTTGGCGCGAACATAGGCTTCAAACTCTTTGTAGGTGTTGGCGGGCAACTTGGGCGAGCCAATCAAGGTCATGGGCACTTCGTTGATCATGCCCAGGTATTCAAAGCTTTCCAGGGCTTTGAAAGGCAGCTTGCGGTACAGGTTGGCGGTGGAGGCCATGCCAATGTGCCAGACCAGCAAGGTGTGGCCATCGGCGTCGGCACGCGCCACGCGGTTGGCACCGATGGTGCCGCCAGCGCCAGAGGTGTTCTCGACCACGAAGGTGGCGCCAGGCATGGCTTTGCGCATGGCTTCGGCCAATTGGCGGGTCACGGTGTCGGTGGGGCCTGGGGGGAAAGGCACGACCAAGGTGATGGGCTTGGCGGGGAAAGCAAAAGCGCTGGTCGCGAGGACCGATGTCAACGCGAGGGCAACAAGTTTCTTCATGGACGACTCCAAAGTTAGGTGAACGCACATATTAGGCGCAGCAAGAGCCCTGACCATCGCGGAAATTACGTAAACGCAGACTCGGGAAAACCCGGGTTATTGGTAGCTGCGGGCGTCCTCGATCACCTTGCCGTCGTTGGGCAGGCTGCCCAAGGGCAAAAGCTCGACGTGAGCGCGCAGCTTCGTGACGTCGCGCACGGCAGCGCTCAATGCTTCGGTGAACGCATCGCCACCTTGAGCAGTTTCCACTTTCAAGCAGAGCTGGTCGTTGGCCATTTCACCCGTCACGACCAACCTAGCTTTGACCACTTGATCAAAGCGCCGTGCGATGTCCGCCACTTGGGAGGGGTGTACAAACATGCCGCGTACCTTGGTGGTTTGGTCGGCACGTCCCATCCAGCCCTTGATCCGGGGAGCGGTACGGCCAGTGGGACAATGACCTGGCATGAAGGCCGACAGGTCGCCAGTGCCGAATCGGATCAAGGGGTAGTCGGGGTTGAGCGAGGTCACAACCAGTTCTCCCACCTCACCAGGGGTGACAGGGTCACCCGTGCCAGGGCGCACGATTTCCACGATCACCTGTTCGTCGGTCACCAAGCCTTGGTGCGCTGAAGTTTCGTAGGCGATCAAGCCCAAATCTGCGGTGGCATAACACTGTGCGCCTTCAATGCCATGCTCGGCAAACCATTGGTGCAAGCTTGGTGGATAGGCTTCACCGCCAAACATGGCTTTTTTGACGCTGGGCAAGGCCACCCCCATGTCTTGCGCTTTTTCCAAAATGATTTTCAAAAAGCTGGGTGTACCAATGTAGCCCGCAGGTTTGAGCTCGGACATCACTTGGACTTGCTGTTCGGTTTGGCCTGTCCCACCCGCAAACACCGTACAGCCCACGGCGTGTGCACCGCTTTCCATCATTGAGCCAGCAGGTACGAAGTGGTATGAGAAACAGTTGTGGATCAATTCGCTCGGGCGAAAGCCAGCGGCAAAAATTGCACGTGCCATGCGCCAATAGTCGCGAGCAGCACCTTCGGGCTCGTAAATCGGCCCGGGGCTGGCGAACACACGGGGCATGTGAGCACCAAAGGCCAAGGTCGAAAAACCACCAAAGGGATCTTGGGTGCGAAGTACTTGCTGACGTTCCAAAAGCTCGTGTTTGCGAGTCACGGGCAGCAGTGCCAGCGCAGCACGGTCACAGATATCCATCGGATTGACGCCCAACAAAATCTGGGCAAAAGCGTCACTGCGGGATTGAGCGTGGGCTACTTGACGTGGCAAGGCCGCCATGTGATCCGACTCGCGTTGAGCGGGCGTGCGCGTTTCCAAGTGATCAAAAAAAGTTGACATGGCGAAAGCGTGTGTTGAATGAACAGGACAATGAACTGTGCAAGCTCATGCCAGCCAGCGCTTGCGACGCTTGTAGCTCTTGACGTCTTTGAAACTCTTGCGCTCACCGCCGCCCATGCCGAGGTAAAACTCCTTGACGTCTTCGTTGTTGCGCAGATCTGCAGCAGCACCGTCCATGACGATGCGTCCCGACTCCATGATGTAGCCATAGTCAGAGTAACGCAAAGCCATGTTGGTGTTTTGCTCGGCCAACAAGAAGGTCACTTTTTCTTTGGTGTTGAGGTCTTTGACGATTTCAAACACCTCTTCCACGATTTGTGGCGCCAAACCCATGGAGGGCTCATCAAGCAACATCACACTGGGGTTGGTCATCAAAGCGCGACCAATGGCGCACATTTGTTGTTCTCCACCCGAGGTGTACGCAGCTTGTGAGGTGCGGCGGGTTTTGAGGCGCGGAAAGTAGGTGTAAACCTTGTCCAAGTTGGCCGCGATCTCACCCTTGTCCTTGCGGGTGTAAGCACCCGTGAGCAGGTTCTCTTCGATGGTCAGGTGGGCAAAGCAGTGACGGCCTTCCATGACCTGTACCACGCCACGTTGCACCAAGTCGGAGGGCGTGAGGTTTTCAATGCGCTCGCCCCGCAACTCGATACTGCCCTTCGTGACTTGGCCACGCTCCCCTTGCAGCAGGTTCGAGATGGAGCGCAGGGTGGTGGTTTTGCCCGCACCATTGCCGCCCAAGAGGGCCGAGATCTGCCCCTCAGCGACTTGGAGCGACACGCCCTTGAGCACCAAGATGACGTGGTTGTAAATCACCTCGATGCCGTTGACATTCAAAACCGTGGCTGGTGTGTTCATGTGGGATGTCCTTCTTCAAACGCAAGCGTCGACCCGCGGCGCTTGCGTTTGCCGACAACCGAGGCTGCAGCACCCGCCAAAGCGGTGCTGCAGCCCAAGTGCATCAGGAGTTGCAGTCAGCGGGAGCGCGACGATCCAGCTTCTTCTCAGCACCATATTGGTCAGCGGCAGCTTTGACCATTGGGCTCAAGATTTGGTTGTCGGCTTGCAGCCAGTCGCTGGTGAATTGCCACTTTGAGCCGTCCCAAGTGTGTACACGAGCCCATGCCGCACCCATGTGGTCTTGGCAGCTGGTGGAGATGGGACGCATCACACCTTTGAAGCCCAAAGCGTCCAGCTTGGCTTGCGTCAAGTTCAGGTTTTCCAATCCCCAGCGCACTTGGGTGCCGGTCATGACCTTGCCTCTGCCGAACTTTTCTTGGGCAGCACGTACACCTTCAACAGCCAGCATCGCGCTCATTGCACCGCGGATGTAAAGCACCTGCCCAACCTCATCTCTGGGGCCCGTGCCTTGATTCTTGGCATGTACCTTGGCCAACACTTCTTTGACAAAGTCGGAGTTGGGTTCGGCGCCATGCTGCATGGTCACGGCGTTGTAGCCTTTAGCACCATCACCGATGTCTTTCACATCGGGTTCAGCACCAGCCCACCAAACGCCGTAGATCTTGTCGCGAGGATAGCCCGTGGCTTGCGCCTCTTTGACCAAGGTCGAGTTCATCACGCCCCAGCCCCAGTTGAGCACGTAGTCAGGACGGTTTTGACGGATTTGTAACCAAGTGGATTTTTGCTCAACACCGGGGTGGGTCACGGGCAAGAGACTGAGCTCAAAGCCGTGCATGGCCGCGCGCTTTTGCAGAAGGGGAATCGGCTCTTTGCCGAAGGGACTGTCGTGATAAACCAAGGCAATTTTCTTGCCTCTGAGCTTGTCAAAGCCACCTTCTTTTTTAGCGATGTGCTGGATCAGCACGTCAGAGGCTACCCAATAGGTGCCGGCCAAGGGGAAGTTCCATTTGAAGACACCGCCATCCTGTGACTCGCTGCGGCCGTAGCCAGCGGTGATCAGAGGGATCTTGTCGGCGGGGACTTTTTCGGTCAAGGCAAAGGTGATGCCAGTGGACAGCGGTTGGAACATGGAGGCGCCACCGTTTTTGCCTTTGAGGCGCTCGTAGCACTCCACGCCGCGGTCGGTGGCATAACCCGTTTCGCACTCTTCATACGAAATCTTCACCCCATTAATGCCACCACGCTCATTGGTCAGCTTGATGTAATCCACAAAACCGTTGGCCCATGGCACGCCGTTGGGTGCGTAGGCGCCGGTGCGGTAGACCAGCACGGGGAAAAATTGCTCAGTGGCTTGCGCTTGGACAGCGGTGCTGATCAAGGCAGAGGAAAAGCCAGCGCTCGCTACAGCAGCTGCCAATACCAGTTGACGAATCTTCATGTTGTGTCTCCTACAGGTGATTGAAAAATGAACCAACAAACAAACCCTATCAATCGGCCCCAAGGCCATCAGTGCGGGAAGGGCCACAACCGCAACTTCTGTTTGGCAATGCTCCAGAGCTTGGCCAAGCCGTGAGGCTCAACGATCAAGAACCAGATGATCAAAGCGCCAAAAATCATGAATTCCGTGTGAGCCACCGTCGCTGTAGAGATGGACACGTTGACCAGAGCGCCTACCCAAGGCAGGGCTTGGTTCAAAAAGATGGGCAGGATCACGATGAAGGCTGCACCAAAGAAACTGCCCACGATCGATCCCATGCCTCCGATGATCACCATGAACAGCAGTTGGAAGGAGCGATCAATCGAGAAGGCCGCTGGCTCCCAGGAACCCAGGTGTACAAAGCCCCACAAGCCACCAGCCACACCGATGATGAAAGAACTCACCGCAAAGGCGCTGAGCTTGGCGTACATCGGACGAATGCCGATCACGGCGGCGGCCACGTCCATGTCGCGAATGGCCATCCACTCGCGGCCAATGGCAGAACGCACGAGGTTTTTGGCCAAGAAACCGAACACCACCACAAACCCCAAGCAGAACAAATACTTTTCAACAGGGGTGTTGATGGTCCAGCCGAAAACGCTGAGGTTGGAGACTGAGACCGAACCCGAAGCGGTGTTGTTGGTGAACCAGCCCACCCGCAAGAAAGCCCAGTCGCAGAAGAACTGTGCCGCCAAGGTTGCCACAGCCAAATACAGCCCTTTGACCCGCAAGCTGGGGATGCCAAAAAACATACCGACCAGGGTGGCGAAAAAGCCGCCAGCCAGCAAAGCCACGATCAGGGGCATGCCCTCGATGCGCACATAGCTGTTGTAGGCCATGTAAGCACCCACAGCCATGAAAGCGCCCGAGCCGAGCGAAATTTGTCCGCAGTAGCCCACCAAGATGTTCACGCCCAAAGCTGCTAACGACAAGATCAAAAACGGGATGAAGATGGCGCGGAAGAGGTATTCATCGGCCATGAGGGGCACGCCGACAAAGGCCACCGACATCACGGCCAACATGAACCATCGGTCCTGGACGATCGAGAAGATCTGTTGATCGGCTCGGTAAGAGGTTTTGAATTGGCCGTTTTCTCTGTAAAACATGAAGAATCCCCTTAGACGCGGTCTATGATTTTTTCGCCGAACAAGCCCTGTGGCCTGAAGAGCAAGAACACCAGCGCCAACACGTACGCGAACCAAATTTCAATGCCGCCACCGACCATGGGGCCGATGTAGACCTCAGAGAGCTTCTCCCCCACGCCAATGATCAGGCCGCCGATGATGGCGCCAGGTACAGACGTCAGACCACCCAAAATGATGACAGGCAAGGCGCGCAAGGCCACCGTGGTGAGCGAGAACTGAACGCCCATCTTGGAGCCCCAAATGATGCCGGCGACCAAGGCAGTGATGCCTGCGACGAACCAGACGATGACCCAAATGCGGTTTAGTGGAATGCCAACGGATTGAGCGGCTTGGTGGTCGTCGGCCACGGCACGTAAAGCGCGTCCGGTGGTGGTCTTTTGGAAAAACAAAGACAGCACGGCCACCAACATGGCGGCAACGCATGCGGCATATATATCTTCTAAGTTAATCAGGATACCGCCGGGAAAAGCGCTTTCAAAAATGAAGACGGGCTCTTTGGGCATACCTACATCGATTTTGTAGATGTCGCTGCCGAAAATCGTTTGACCCAAACCGTCCAGAAAGTAGGTGATGCCCAGCGTGGCCATGAGCAGCGTGACGCCTTCTTGGTTGACCAAGTGGCGCAAAACCAGACGCTCGATCAGCCAAGCCAGCAACCACATACAAGCCCCCGCCAGGATGAAGGCGATGATGTTGCCGATCAGCTTGTCTTCAATACCCAGCCAGCCAGGGATCCATTCCGAGAAGCGCGCCATCGCCAAAGCGGCAAAGAGCACCATGGCCCCTTGGGCGAAGTTGAACACGCCCGAGGCTTTGAATATCAGCACAAAGCCCAGTGCGACCAGGGAATACAACATGCCGGCCATGAGGCCGCCGATGAGGGTTTCAATAAAAAAGGCCATGTTCTGCGCTCCGATCAGTGGCTGGTGCCCAAATAGGCGCTGATGACTTCTTCGTTGTTGCGCACCTCCTCGGGGGTGCCATCGCCAATTTTTTTGCCGTAGTCCAAAACCACCACGCGGTCAGAAATGTCCATCACCACGCTCATGTCGTGTTCAATCAGGACGATGGTGGTGCCGAACTCATCGTTCACATCCAAGATAAAGCGGCTCATGTCTTGCTTTTCTTCAACGTTCATACCGGCCATGGGCTCGTCAAGCAACAAGACCGTAGGCTCCATGGACAAGGCACGACCCAAGTCCACGCGCTTTTGCAGACCGTAAGGCAGTTGACCCACAGGTGTTTTGCGGTAGGCCTGAATTTCCAAGAAGTCGATGATGTGTTCCACAAAGGCGCGGTGTTCTTCTTCTTCGCGCTGCGCGGGGCCCAAGCGCAAGGCTTGCAAGAAGAGATTGCTCTTGATGCGAAGGTTGCGACCGGTCATGAGGTTGTCGACCACGCTCATGCCTTTGAATAAAGCCAAGTTTTGGAAGGTGCGCGCAATCCCCATCTCGGCCACTTGGCGGCTGTCCATGTGTTTGAAGGTCTGACCACGGAAGGTGATGCTGCCCTCTTGCGGTTGGTACACGCCGTTGATGCAGTTGAGCATGGAGCTCTTACCGGCGCCGTTGGGGCCGATGATGGCGCGCACCTCGTGTTCGCGGACGTCAAACGAGATGTCGGACAGGGCCTTGACCCCACCGAAGCGCAAGGAAATGTTCTGAACGTCGAGGATGACGTCGCCGATTTTTTTGATCATGCTGCTGCTTTCACAGGGTCAAAGATGCGCGCATCGGCGATGCGCAAAGTGGCGCTTACGCTGCCAGTGCGACCGTCTTCAAACTTCACTTGGGTATCGATGAACTGCTCGGTTTTGCCGCCGTAGAGCGCATCCACCAGCACTTGGTACTTGTCGGCAATGAAGCCGCGGCGAACTTTGTTGGTGCGGGTGAGTTCGCTGTCGTCGGCATCGAGTTCTTTGTGAAGCACCAAAAAGCGACTGATTTGGCTGCCTGCGAGCAGCTCGTCGCGGCTGAGATCGGCGTTGACCTTTTCGACACATTCTTTGATCAGCTCGTACACCTCGGCTTTTTGGGCCAGGTCGGTGTAGCCGGCGTAGGGCAGGTTGCGCCGCTCGGCCCAGTTGCCCACGGCGTCGAAGTCGATGTTGAGCATCACGCAGACTTTTTCGCGGCCATCGCCATAGGCCACGGCTTCTTTGATGTGCGAGAAAAACTTGAGTTTGTTTTCCACGTATTTGGGTGCGAACATGGCGTTGTCAAACGCGCCACCTTTGATGCGTCCCACGTCTTTGACCCGGTCAATGATCTTCAGGTGTCCGCTGGCGTCAATGAAACCCGCATCGCTGGTGTGGTACCAGCCGTCTGCGCTGAGCACCTCGGCCGTGGCCTTGGGGTTTTTGTAGTATTCCTTTAGCAAGCCTGGCGACTTGACCAAGATTTCGCCGGTCTCGCTGAGTTTGATCTCCACGCCATCACAAGGCACACCGACGGTGTCGGCGCGGGCTTCGTGGTCGGGTTGCAGGCACACAAACACCGCAGTCTCGGTCGAGCCGTAGAGTTGTTTGAGGTTGATGCCGATGGACCGATAAAAGCTGAAGAGGTCTGGACCGATGGCTTCGCCGGCCGTGTAGGCCACCCGCACACGGCTAAAACCCAAGTTGTTGCGCAGCGGGCCGAAGACCAAGATGTTGCCCAGGGCATAGAGCACCGCATCGACCAAGCCCAGCGACTTGCCGTCGGTTTTGGCTGGGCCCACACGGCTTGCCAAGGCCATGAAGGCTTGGAACAGCTTGCGCTTGATCAGGCCCGCGTCTTCCATTCGGATCATCACGCTGGTGAGCAAACCTTCGAATACGCGCGGTGGTGCAAAGTAATAGGTGGGGCCAATTTCCTTGAGGTCGATGGTCACGGTCGAGGCAGATTCGGGGCAGTTCACCACATAGCCCGCCACCAACCACTGCGCGTAACTGAAGATGTTTTGGCCAATCCAAGCGGGTGGCAAGTAAGCCAGCACCTCGTCGCGATCGGTGAGTTTGTCAAAGGCTGCGCCCACGGCGGCGCGGTCGATCAAGGTGTGGTGGGTGTGTACCACACCCTTGGGGTTGCCCGTGGTGCCCGAAGTGAAAAACATGGCCGCGACATCGCCGGGCTGGTTGACTGCCATTTGTTCGTCAACGTAGCTGGGGTGGTCCTGGTTGAAGGCGTGTCCAGCGGCCGCGAGTTCGTCGATCGAGGCCAAGCCAGGCTGGTTGTAATGTCGAAGCCCACGGGGGTCGTCAAAGAACAGGTGTTCAAGTTGCGGGCACTGCTCGCGGATCTCGAGCATCTTGTCGACCTGTTCTTGGTCTTCGACCACCGCAAAACGCACCTCGGCATTGTTGATCGGAAAGACGCATTCACTGCCCACCGCGTCTTGGTAAAGCGGCACAGGAATGGCACCCAGTGATTGCGCTGCGAGCATGGTGGCGTACAAGCGCGGGCGGTTGGCGCCAATGACCACCAAGTGTTCACCACGGCGCAAGCCGCGCTGGTGCAGGCCTGCAGCCAGGTCGCGCACGAGTTGAGCGAGCTGCGCCCACGTGGTGGTTTGCCAAATGCCGTATTCCTTTTCGCGCATCGCAGGCGCGTTCGGACGACTTTGGGCATGCGCCATCAGCAACTGGGGAAAGGTCGTCTTCATGCGTGTCTCCAACAACGGTCCGCTGGTGTGTGCGGTGATTCGATTCAATGGCATCGTATGCCTGTGTTTGACGTTATGTTGTCTGTTGGGCGACAATCTAGGGGCAAAACCCCTTGGGACTTTCCCCTAGTGCATCGGGGTTGTAAGGCCAAACACATGGGCTTCAAATCGCCAGTTCGCAAACCTGCCAGCACACGTGCACCGACCGACGAGGAGTTGGCACAAATCCCATGGCTCCTGTCGCTGAACGTGGACGAGCGCAGCTTCGCGGTGGATCGGTTGGTGGTCCATGAAATCCAAACGGGGGACTTCATTTGCCGTTTCGGTAAGGCCGTGACGCATTGGTACGGTTTGGTGGATGGCTTGCTCAAGATGAGCAACGACGACTCACAAGGCTTTGCCATCACCTTCACCGGCTTGGCCCCTGGGGGCTGGTTCGGAGAGGGCACGGTGCTCAAGCGTGAGCACTACCGCTACAACGTCCAAGCCTTGCGCGCTTGCCGCATCGCGGGTTTGCCTGTGCAGGCTTTTCACACCTTGCAGGCCGAATCGATCGGTTTCAACCGCTTCATCACCCTGCAGCTCAACGAGCGTTTGGGCCAATTCATTGCGGCGCGAGAAATTGACCGCATCACCGACCCCAACCTGCGCGTGGCGCGGCACTTGGCGGCGCTGTTCCACCCCCTGCTGTCCCCCAACGTGGGCGGCGTCTTGCGCATCACCCAACAAGAATTGGCTTATTTGGTGGGCCTGTCGCGCCAGCGGGTCAACGAAGCTTTGGCGTTTTTGGCCGACCAAGGTTGGATTCGCATCGAGTACGGTGGCCTGCGCGTCTTGGACTTGGCTGCCCTGCGTCACCAAGGGGTTTGAGCCTCAATCTGGGATGATCGGGGGATGTCTGAAGAAAACAAGCCCCGCACCCTGAGCCTCAAGCCGGTGCCCAAGCGCCGCGTGGACCCGCTCGCACCGCGCCGCCCCCCCGTGCGCCCCAGCGGCCCGGCCCGCGCCAAATCGGTCTCTGAGTCGGCCCCCAAACCCCCACGTGCCCCTGCACCGCGCCAAGATGCACCGCGCGCCTATGACCCCCGCGCCTCCGTGCGCACCCCCGCGTCCGGCAGCTCCAACGCCCAAGCGCCGGGCATGGTGCGCCTGAACAAACGCATGGCCGACCTGGGCCTGTGCTCGCGCCGCGAAGCCGACGAGTGGATCGCGCGCGGGTGGGTGGTGGTCAATGGCGAGCCTGCGCAAATGGGCTGGCCCGTGCCGCACGACGCGCGCGTCGAGGTCTTACCGCAAGCGCAGCACCAACAAAACGCCCGCGTGACCATCGTGTTGAACAAGCCCATGGGCTACGTCAGCGGCCAGCCCGAAGACGGGCACGAAAGCGCCGCCGTCTTGGTGCAAGGCGAGCGCCGTTGGCGCGAAGACCCGAACCGCTCGCGCCACTACGCGCCCGAGCACAGCCGCGGCCTGGCCCCCGCCGGGCGCTTGGACATCGACTCGATCGGCTTGTTGGTGCTGACCCAAGACGGCCGCGTGGCCCGCACCCTGATCGGTGAAGACTCCGACGTCGAAAAAGAATATTTGGTGCGCGTGCAATGGGCCCCCAACGGCCCGCAAGGCGAAGGCGTGGTGGGCGAGAACGTGCAAGCGGTGTTCCCACGGGATCGCTTGGCCCTGTTGCGCCACGGCCTGAGCCTGGACGACCAAGCCCTCAAACCCGCGCAGGTCGACTGGCAAAACCCCGAGCAGCTGCGCTTTGTGCTGACCGAAGGCAAGAAGCGCCAAATCCGGCGCATGTGCGAACAGGTCGGCCTGCACGTGGTGGGCCTCAAGCGCATCCGCATCGGCCGTGTGGTCTTGGGCAGCCTGCCCGTGGGCCAGTGGCGCTACTTGGGCGCCAACGAGCGTTTCTGAGTCCAAAGGCCCCTGCGCTCAGGGGCTTGAAAACCACCGAACCGTCCCCAGATCACCACCGTTGTGGTGGTCGGCGGTGTTCGCTGGCCGTGTCCTTCCAACCCCTTAGTCTGTACCCAACCCATGAGCAAACACACCCACGCATTCCAGGCCGAAGTGGCCCAACTGTTGCACCTGGTCACCCACTCGCTGTATTCGAACCCCGACATTTTTGTGCGCGAACTCGTCTCGAACGCGTCCGACGCCTGCGACAAGCTGCGCTTTGAGGCGCTCAACAACGCCGCCTTGCTCGAAGACGCGCCCAACTTCGAGGTGCGTGTGGCCTTCGACAAAGACGCCAAGACCCTCACCATCACCGACAACGGCATTGGCCTGTCCGAGCAAGAAGCCATCGACAACCTCGGGACGATTGCCAAGAGCGGCACCCGCTCCTTCATGGACAAGCTCAGCGGCGACCAGAAAAAAGACGCCCAGCTCATCGGCCAATTCGGCGTGGGCTTTTACTCGGGCTTCATCGTGGCCGAAAAAATCACGGTGGAATCGCGCCGTGCCGGCCTCCAAGCCGAAGAGGGCGTGCGCTGGGTCAGCGGCGGCACCGGCGACTTCGAGGTCGAAGCCATCACCCGCGCCCAACGCGGCACCAGCATCACCCTGCACCTGCGCGAGGACAAAACCGAGTACCTCAACCGCTGGAAGCTCAAACAAATCATCGGCCGCTATTCCGACCACATCAGCCTGCCCATCCTCATGCAAAAAGAGGAATGGGACGCCGAGAAGAGCGAATACCAACTGCTGGAAGACTGGGAAGCCGTCAACTCGGCCAGCGCGCTGTGGAGCCGCGCCAAGAAAGACATCACGCCCGAGCAGTACACCGAGTTTTACAAAAACCTGAGCTTCGACAACGAAGACCCACTGACCTGGAGCCACAACCGCGTTGAAGGCGGCACCGAATACACCCAGCTGCTCTACATCCCCGCCAAAGCTCCGGCCGACCTGTGGAACCGCGAGCGCAAGGCCGGCATCAAGCTGTACGTGAAGCGCGTCTTCATCATGGACGAGGCCGAGAGCCTCATGCCCGCCTACATGCGTTTTGTGAAGGGCGTGATCGACACGGCCGACCTGCCGCTCAACGTCAGTCGCGAGCTGCTGCAAGAAAGCCGCGACGTGAAGGCCATCCGCGACGGCAACACCCGCCGCGTCTTGTCCATGCTCGAAGACCTGGCCAAGAAGAACAGCCTGCCCGCCAGCGAAGGTGCCGATGGCGTGACCGATGTGGTCAGCGATGAAGACAAGGCCATGGTCGGCAAGTACGACGCCTTTTATGCCGAGTTCGGCGCGGTGCTCAAAGAAGGTTTGGGTGAAGACTTCGCCCACCGCGAACGCATCGCCAAGCTGCTGCGCTTTGCCAGCACCCAAGGCGAGCGCGTGAGCTTGGCCGACTACAAAGCCCGCATGAAAGAAGGCCAAGACGCCCTCTACTACATCACTGCCGATTCGCTGGCCGCCGCCAAGAACAGCCCGCAGCTCGAGGTGTTCAAGAAAAAGGGCATCGAGGTGCTGCTCATGACCGACCGCGTGGACGAGTGGGCGCTGTCCTTTGTGCCCGAGTTCGACGGCACGCCGCTGCAAAGCGTGGCCAAAGGCGCGGTCGATTTGGGCAAGCTGCAAGACGAAGGCGAAAAGAAAGCCGCCGAACAAGCGGCCGAGACCTTCAAGCCCGTGCTCGAGAAGCTCAAAGAAAGCCTCAAAGACAAAGCCAAAGACGTGCGCGTGACCACCCGCTTGGTGGACTCGCCCGCGTGTTTGGTGGTCGAAGACGGCGAATACTCCACGCAGCTCGCGCGCATGCTCAAGCAGGCCGGCCAACAAGCGCCCGAGATCAAGCCGATCTTGGAAGTCAACGCCGAACACGCTTTGGTGAAAAAGCTCGAGGGCTCGGCCCACTTCGACGACTTGGCGCACATCTTGTTTGACCAAGCGCTGTTGGCCGAAGGCGGATTGCCCGAAGACCCCGCGGCCTATGTGAAGCGCGTCAACGCTTTGCTGGCCTGATCCGGGTGCGCATCGACAAGTGGTTGTGGGCGGCGCGGTTTTATAAAACCCGCAGCCTGGCCAGCGAAGCGCTGGGGCTGGACCGCGTGCACGTCAACGGCGCGGCGGCCAAAGCTTCGCGCGAGGTGCGCTTGGGCGACCAAATCGATGTTCGCCAAGGCCCCGTCACCCGCAGCGTGTGGGTGCGGGGCTTGAGCACCGCGCGCGGCTCGGCCACCGTGGCCGCCACCTTGTTTGAAGAGTTGCCCGAATCGATTGCGCGGCGAGAACAAGCGGCTGAGCAACGCCGCTTGGCCCCCGAGCCCGCACAAACCTTCACCCAAGGCCGTCCCACCAAACGCGACCGCCGCACCTTGGACGGTTACCGCAGCGGCGGCGATGCGCCGGGTTGGGGCGATTGGTGGAGTGCGTCGCAGGACGATTAGCGCTTAAGGTTTGTGGTCGGGGCTTTGCACGAACAATGGCAGGTGCAGTGCAGGCATTGCTATAGAAAAGGGATGCGATTCATGGTCATGCGGCAAGCGGTGTGCACCGCACTTGGCTTTGGGTGGGTTTTGCAGAGTTTCCTTAGGCAGCGCTCTGTGCCCCTTGCTTTCGGCGAGCTAGCAGCCGTAACGCTATTGGGACCACCAACATCAGCCCTGCTGCGATCCACAGCCCGATGGAGACTGGGCTATTGAACAAGATACTCACATCGCCGTTGCTGATGGACAGGGCGCGTCGCAGGTTTTGTTCCATCAAGTCGCCCAGTACGAACCCCAATATCAGCGGAGCCATGGGAATGCCCTGCTTTCTCAGCAGGTAGGCGACACATCCCAGAATCACCATCAGGATCAGATCAAAAGTGGTGGCATGCAGTGCATACACGCCCACGCTACTGACCGCCACGATCCCCGGGACCAAAAGCCAGTTGGGCACGCTCAATACCTTGATGAACACGCCCACCATTGGGATGTTCATTAAGAGAAGGATGATATTGGCCACAAACATCGAAGCAATCAGGCCCCAAACCAAGTCAGGTTGTTGGGTGAAGAGTGCAGGGCCTGGCGTGATGTTGTACAGCGCCAACGCGCCCATCATGACGGCCGTGGTCCCGGAGCCAGGCACACCGAGCGTGAGCATGGGCACAAAAGAGCCGTTGGCTGCGGAATTATTGGCAGCTTCGGGTGCAGCCACGCCGCGAATATCACCTTTGCCGAAAGTGCCTTCTGTATCGGTGAGGCGCTTTTCCATGGAGTAGGTCATGGCGCTGGCAATGGTGGCACCGGCTCCTGGCAGAACACCGACCAAGAAGCCCACGACGCTGGAACGCACGGTACCCCACCACGTCGATGTGAACTCACTGAGGTTGAACATCATTCGGCCGGTCTGCTTGATCAGTCCTGTGTTGCCGTGATGGTTTTGTAGCATCAGCAGCATCTCGCTGATCGAGAAGACTCCGATCACCACCACCACAAATTGAATACCATCAGACAGGTAGACGTTGCCCCCGGTGAATCGGTAAACCCCTGAATTCGAATCCAAACCAACGCAAGACATGGACAGTCCAATCAGGGCTGCCACGCCAGCTTTGATGGGTGCATCCCCCATCAGGCCGGCGATACAGGCGAAGGCAAAGCAGATGAGTACGAAGTATTCGGCGGGTCCGAACGATAAGGCCCAACTGGCCAAGAGTGGGGCAAACAAGACGATGCCCATCGTGGCGACAACCGACCCCACGAACGAGCTCCAAGCCGAAATGGATAGCGCTACACCACCCAGGCCATTACGTGCCATGGGGTGACCATCCAGTGCCGTCATGATGGCCCCCGCATCCCCAGGCACATTAAGCAGAATTGAGGAGATTCGCCCACCATATTCGCACCCAATGTAAACGGCCGCCAGCAGGATGAGGGCAGTCTCGGGAGGCAGCTTCAAAGCAAAAGCCAAGGGAATGAGGAGGGCGACGCCATTGATCGGGCCCAGTCCTGGCAAAAGGCCTACGATGGTTCCAAAAAAGCAGCCGAAAAGTGCGATCAGCAAATTGGTGGGCGTCAGTGCAACAGCAAATCCGCCCATCAGGTATTGCAAGGTATCCATATCAGTTCACTCCCAGAAGCGTTGCAAGTGGGCCGGCAGGCAGAACCACGTCCAGTAGTTTGTCGAACAGCAAGAAGAATCCGAGCCCCAGTGCCGCCCCACCCAAGAGTGAACGCTTCCAACTGCCACCAAAAGCCATGCCGACGGGAACAGCCATCACCGCTGTCGCCAGGGGAAAGCCCAAAGTTTGGAAGAGAAGCGCGTAGGCCAAGATGGCAGCGGCAACCAGGGCTGTCTGCTTCCAAGGCACTCCGGAAAACGATTCAAACCCGGCACTCGGACGAAGAAGGATCCAAAGCCCTGAGATGCCCAAGCCGCCGGCCAATAGCAAAGGGAATGCTCGGGGTCCGACGGGTTCATAGGAGATAGGCGCAGCGTAGTCTTTCGCAGCCCATACCATGGCAGCAGATGCAACAAGACAGGCCGCCCCGAGGACGCGATCACTCATGGGGAGATCCTAAAGACAAGCAAGGCCTGATTGGCCTCGCAGGGATTACTTGGCAGGGACGACGTTAAGACCGAACTCTTCCGCCATCTTGCGGTAATTGGCCACTTGTTTTTTCACGAATGCGTCCAGGGGTGCGCCGGTGAGTGCCATCGGAAAGAGGCTGCGTTCGTCGCGTAACTTGTCATAGGCGGGTGTGGCCATCATTTTGGAGAAGGTATCTACCCACACTTTGAAATCAGCATCGCTGACTTTGGGTCCAAGGTAGTAACCACGCACAATCGGCCAATCGACGGCAAACCCTTGTTCGGTCGCGGTGGGGATGTTCGACAGTTCACCTGAGAGGCGCTTGTCATTCATCACGGCCAAGATGCGGATCTTGGCCCCAGCCTTGATTTGCTGAAGTGCTTCGGCAGCATCGCCTGTGAAGACTTGGATGTGGCCGCCTTGCAAAGCAGTCATGGCCTCACCACCGCCTTCAAATGCGACGTAACGCATGGTTTTTGGATTGACTCCGCCAGCTTTGGCAACCAGCGCTGCCTTCATCCAGTCTTGGCTGCCTACCGTTCCTCCGGCGCCGAGTACAACTTTGGTGGGGTCGGTTTTGAGTGCGACCATGACCTCTTTGAGAGACTTGTATGGGGATTTTTCTGCAACGATGACGGCGCCGTAGTCGGTGCCGACCGCAGCCAGCCAACGCACGTCGTTTTCCGTGTAGCGACCGAACTTGCCTTGCGCCAAGTTCAGCAGGGACCCACTGGAAAATGCCACGATGGTATTGGCCATATCGGGTTTCTGTGCGATGACGGTGTTGTAAGCCACAGCGCCAATGCCACCGGGCATGTAGGTCACCCGCATGGGATCCGTGATGAATTTGCCCTCTTGCAAGGCGGTCTGTGCCAGCTTGCAGGTCAGGTCAAAACCACCTCCCGGGTTGGCTGGTGCGATGCACTCGGTCTTGTCCAGTGGTCCGGCCGTGACGGCAAGTGCTGTGGCCGAGACGGCGGCAGCAATGATCTTGGTAGCGATGCTCATGAAAGTGTCTCCTCGATGGGTGGATGACTCGCCCCAGAATTGGGACGGTGAGGAGACTTTAGAAAGTTTGTGCTTTCAACGTGCTTTCAGACAAACGAATAAAACATCAGGGTTAACCCATAGGGGCTTTGGGGTTGGGCAAGGCGATCGTGACCAGCAGCCCCTCGCCCTTAGGGCCAGCGCTGACCTGCATGTGCCCCCCATGCCGCTTGGCCACAGTACTGACGATCGCCAAGCCTAAGCCAGAGCCAGGCAACGCATGGCCTGAGCCACGAAAAAAACGCTCGCCGGCGCGCACCAATTCGTCCGAGGGCAGGCCTGGGCCGTTGTCGAGTACAGAGATGTGCACGGCTCCCTCGGGTCGTGCGCTGACGGTCAGTGTCACTTGACCGTCCGAGCCGCAGTAGCGGATCGCGTTATGCAGCAGATTGGAGAGTGCTTCGCGAAGGAGGTCGGGTTCGCCTTGAAACCACAGCGAATGATCGGGTGCATTCAAGCCCAAATCTACGTCCTGTTCACGCGCAAGGCCCCACCAATGACGGATCAGAGACTCAGCCAGCACCACAAGATCGAAGGATTGGTGTTGTGTTGGAGCGCTGTCGACGCGCGCCAGCGACAACATCTGGTTGGTTTGGCGTATGGTTTCGTCCAGCTGTTCTTGGATGGTTTTCAGTGCTTGATGCTGAAGGGCTGGATTGGTTTCGCGTTGAGCATAAGCCACCTGAGTGGCCAACGTGGTCAACGGCGTGCGAAGCTGGTGAGAGGCATCGTCAATGAAGCGACGTCTTGCCTGGGCTTGTTCACGGTTACGTTCGATGTGGTGGTTGATCGCCTGCACCAAGGGTCGCACTTCTGCAGGTGCATCGGTGTCGTTCACGGGCGTCAAGTCTTTCGGGTCGCGTGCATCTACCTCTCTGCGCAGGCGGTCCAGCGGGCGCATAGCCCATGCAATGGCCAGCACCAAAAGCCCGCTTGCAGTCATCATCAGCAAGACGTCACGTGCCAATGCCTGTAGCACCAAGGCGTGGCGAAAATCGTCGCGCGCTTCAAGCGTTTCGGCCACTTGAATGACCACTCGCTGGGGAACAGAGTGTCCAGCCAGTGGCGGATTTAAATTGCGTGCGTAGCTGCCCACGCGCACCTCTTGGCCCAAATAGATACCCTCGTGAAACTGAGGCTGGCCAGTCAGCAACGGCGAAGGTGGAGCAGGCAAGTTGGCGCTGCCAATTTCGACCAAACCGTCTTCGGTGGCTACACGGTAGAACACCTGTCCCTGAGCGGTCAACTCGAAGAATTCAAGCATGCGGTAGGGCAATTCAACGCCCAAGCCACCGCTGACGGTTGAGATGTTGGAGTCTATGGATTTAACGGCACCCAGAAGTGATCGGTCATAGGCGGCGTCGGCTGCATCGCTGGCGGTACGCCAGCCCAGCCACAGCTCGCCGGTGAACACAGCGCCTAGGCCAGGCAACAGCAACACCAGCAGGAAACGGCGCAGACTGGCGCGCGGCCAAGAGCGCGCAGTCACGGCTTAAATTCCAGCTGATAGCCCAGACCACGCAGTGTGGCGATGCGCACCGTTGATAACTCCAACCGTTTGCGCAGCCGGTGAACCAGTACCTCAATCACTTCGGGACTCACGTCCTGCTCGTCAGAGAACACGCGCTCCAACAACTCACGTTTGGACAGCGGCTCACCAGGGTGCTGAATCAGTGCACGCAGCACCGAGTGCTCACGTGGCGTGAGGCTCATCACCTCGTGCAACAGTCGGAACTGCTTGGACACACAGTCGTAGCTCAGCGGTCCGCAGGCAAAGCGAGGGTGGTCCTGCCCATGGGAGCGGCGGATGAGGGCAATCAACCGCGCTTCGAGTTCGGCCATGTCGAACGGTTTGGCCAAAAAATCGTCAGCGCCTCCGCGCAGGCAGTTCACCCGTTCCATGAGTGAATCTCGTGCAGTAAGGATGAGCACGGGCAGTCTCTCACCGGCCTCACGCAGGTCGTTCAATACATCATGCCCTTCCAGACCAGGGAGACCGAGGTCGAGGATCAATGCGTCGTACTTGGTGGTCTTGAGGCTGCGTCTCACCAAGCGCCCGTCATTGACCCAGTCGACCTTGAAGTCGTTCTGTCCCAAGGTCTTGACCATCCAGGTCCCCAGTTCGGATTCGTCTTCGGCGAGCAAGATGCGCATCTGTTGATTTTGCAGCAGAACCGGGAATTGAGTCGTTGATTGCTTTGACAAGGTTGGCTTGTTAAGCGCCGCGATCTACTCAGACCCTAAGGGTTTGAGCGGCAACGTCGGTCAGCGCTACCAAAACGGTTTGTGTATTTGAGGGGCGTGTCAGGCGTTCTCTCATCGCCATTTCACACCATCAAAGCCGGCTCCTGCATCGCTTCAATCTGCTCGATCAGCATGTCCACTTGTCCTTGCCAGTAGTCGCGTGAGCCGAACCACGGGAAGTTGATGGGGAAGGCGGGGTCGTCCCAGCGGCGGGCTAGCCAGGCGCTGTAGTGGATCAGGCGCAATGTGCGCAGGGGTTCGATCAGATCGAGTTCGCGCCGGTCGAGGGTGCGCACCTGTTCGTAGCCGTCGAGCAGGGCGCTGAGTTGCAGCGTTTGTTGGCGGCGGTTGCCGCTGAGCAGCATCCACAGGTCTTGAATGGCCGGGCCTTGGCGCGCGTCGTCCAAATCCACGAAGTGCGGGCCTTCGTGCGCCGTGCCGGCGGGCGTCCACAAAATGTTGCCGGGGTGGCAGTCGCCGTGCAGGCGCAGCGTGCCGATGGGTGGCGGGCCGTCGTCATCGTTGGCGGCCACCGGGGCTTGGGCCCCCAGCACCGGGTGCGCCTCGATCAGCACCAAGGCTTCGCCCAGCGCTTGACGCCACGCGGTTTGCACCTCGGGCGCCACGGCGCGGTGTTCCAGCAACCAGTCGCGCGGCTCGTGCGCGAAGGTGGCCACGTTCAGGCTGGGGCGGTGCACAAAGCGTTCGCTCGCGCCCACGCGGTGGATGCGCGCGAGCAAGCGGCCGATCCACTCCAGCACATCGAGGTCGTCGTATTCGGGGCGGCGTCCGCCGCGGTAGGGCGTGAGCGAAAACGCAAAGCCGCCGTGCTGGTGCAGGGTTTGGCCTTGCAGGGCCAGCGGCGGCACCAAGGGCACGTCCTCGGCTGCGCAGGCCTGCGCAAACGCGTGCTCTTCCAGAATGGCATCGGTGCTCCAGCGCTCGGGCCGGTAGAACTTGGCCACCACCTGGGTGTGGCCTTCGATGGCCTCGTCCAAATGGATGTGATAGACCCGGTTCTCAAAACTGTTGAGCGCGCTCATGCGCCCATCGCCCCACACGCCAATGTCGGCCAGGGCGTCTTGCACCACGTCGGGGGTGAGGCGGGCAAAGGGGTGCAGGTCGTTGTCGGTCATGGTTGATTGTCGCTTTAAGATGGCGCCCATGCCCAAAGCCCCGAACGACCGCCGCCACAAGCCCACCAAGGCCACGCCCACCCTGCAAGAACAATTGCCCGAACTGCGCGAAGGCCAGTCGGTGGCGCTGCTCCAAGAGCTGCACATCCTCACCCGCGAGGGCAAGCTCAACCAAGACACGCGGCGCAAACTCAAACAGGTCTACCACTTGGTGCAGTTCATCGAGCCGCTGTTGCAAGAGGCGCTGGACGCGCGCGGCGACGTCGCCTTGGCCGACCACGGCGCGGGCAAAAACTACCTCGGCTTCATCTTGTACGACCTGTTTTTCAAACAGCGCACCCAAGGCTCGGTGTACGGCGTGGAGTCGCGCAGCGAGCTGGTGGCCAAGTCCATCGAACTGGCGCAGCGCTTGGGCTTTGAACGCATGGGTTTTTTGGCGTGCACCGTGGCCGAGTCGCTCACGCACACGGCCTTGCCCGAGACCATCGACGTGGTCACCGCCTTGCACGCGTGCGACACCGCCACCGACGACGCCATCGCTTTTGGTTTGGCGCGCCAAGCGCGCGCCATGGTCTTGGTGCCTTGTTGCCAAGCCGAAGTGGCCAGCGTCATGCGCCAACACAAAGCGCTCAACATCCAGCGCACGCCCTTGGCCGAGCTGTGGCGTCACCCGCTGCACACGCGCGAATTCGGCAGCCAAATCACCAACGTCTTGCGCTGCTTGCAGCTCGAAGCGCACGGCTACCAAGTCACCGTCACCGAACTGGTGGGTTGGGAGCATTCGATGAAGAACGAATTGATTTTGGCGCGTAAAATGAAGCCAGATCGCCCGGGTGAACGTGCCCGTTCTCGCGAACGTTTGCAGCAAGTGCTCGACGAGCTGGGCCTGCAAACCTTGCAATCGCGTTTCGCGGTCTGACCTCGTGGTGGCGCCCCTGGCGCTGCCGTTCCCCCCACAGTGAACAAACGGGTCACGAGCCCGTGTTTGCACCCACTTTGGAGGACCGCCATGGTCACCGATTTCCCTTTTGTCTTGCAGTCCATCGCGTGGCCGCTGGTGTTATTGCTGGCTTGGTTTTTGGCCGAACGCGTGCACGATGTTTGGCGCTTACCGCGCGTGGCCACGTATGTGGCCGTGGGCTTGTTTGCTGGCTTGGTGCAGTTGCCGGGCTGGACCGCCGACGTCGCCGGCTTGCCGTTTTTGGCCAACCTGGCGCTGGGCCTCTTGCTGTTTGAGTTGGGCCACCGCATTCACCTGCGTTGGTTCAAACACAACCCTTGGTTGTTGGGCTTGGGGTTGGTGGAGTCGCTCGTCACCTTTGTCTTGGTGCGCGAGGTGGCGCTGTGGTGGGGCGTGGCCGATGGCGTGGCGCCGATCTTGGCCGCACTCAGCATCTCGGCCTCGCCCGCGGGCATCGTTCGCGTGGTCAACGAATTGCGCAGCGCGGGCCAAGTGATCGAGCGCGTCATGCACCTGTGCGCCATCAACTGTTTGGTGTCGGTACTGGCTTTGAAACTGGTGATCGCGCATTGGACGCTCAACACCTCGGGCGATGTGTGGCTGGCCTTGGTGGGCTCGGTGCATGTGGTCTTCAGCTCGGTGTTGGCCGGTGGTCTGTTGGGCGTGGCCGTGCCGTGGTTGCTGCGCTGGCGTCGCGCCAACGAGCGCGGCGTCACCTTGGTGTTTGCTTTGTCGGTTTTGTTGCTCACCACTTTGTCGTTTGGTTTGCAGCTCTCGCCGCTGCTCGCGGCCCTGACCTTTGGCATCGTGGCGCGTGAGCGTCGCACCCTGCTCACCAGCGCGCAGCGCGACTTCGGCGCCGTGGGCGATCTGCTCACGCTGTTTTTGTTTGTCTACATCGCCTCGCTCATGGAATGGTCGCAGGTGTGGGGCGGTGTGGGCTTGGCCGTGGTGGTGATCGCCGCGCGCACGCTGTCCAAGGTGGCGTGCAACGCACTGGCCGCGCACGTCTCGGGCATCACGTGGCAAAAAGGCGTGTTGACCGGTTTGGCGCTTACACCCATGTCGGTGTTTGCCATTGTGTTGCTCGAACACAGCCGCACCCAAGGTTTCGGCCTGGCCAATGAGGTGCTCGCGGCCATGACCGCGATGATGGTCTTGCAAGAGTTGATCGGCCCCGTGGTCACCCAGCGCGCCCTGATGGCCGCTCGCGAAACCCACGTCACCCAGGAGACCCGCCATGGCGCTTGAAACATTTGGACAATCCGAGGCCCTGACCATGGGCGTGGAGCTGGAGCTCCAACTCATCAGCACCCACGACTTCGACCTCTCCAGCAGCGCCAACGACCTGCTGGAGCTGTTGCGGCGCAAACCCTTCCCCGGCGTGGTCACGCCCGAGATGACGCAAAGCATGATCGAGATCGCCACCGACATCCAGCGCGAACACGGGCCCTTGCTGGCCCAGCTGCGCCAGACGCGCGACACCTTGGTGAACGCGGGCGACCGCCTGAACATCGCCTTGGCCGGCGGCGGCACCCACCCGTTTCAGCGCTGGTTCGAGCAACGCATTTTTGCCAAGCCACGCTCTACGGCTATTTGGCCAAGCAGTTCACCGTGTTCGGCCAACACGTGCACATTGGTTGCAGCACCGCCGACGAGGCTTTGTTTTTGCTGCACGCGCTCAACCGCTACGTGCCGCACTTCATCGCGCTCTCGGCGTCGTCGCCGTATTCACAGGGCGTGGACACCTTGTTCGATTCGGCCTGCCTCAACTCGGTGTTTGCTTTTCCCTTGAGCGGGCGCGCGCCCTTCACCCTGATCTGGGACGAGTTCTCGCAGGTCTACTTCACCAAGATGGAGAGCACCGGCGTGGTCAAGTCGATGAAAGACTTTTATTGGGACATCCGCCCCAAGCCCGAGTACGGCACCATCGAGTTGCGCGTGTGCGACACGCCGCTGACCGTCGAGCGCGCCGCGGGCCTCGCGTGTTACCTGCAAGCGCTGTGCCGCTACCTGCTGGAGCGCCACGAAGCAGACCCCGCCGAAGACGACTACTTGGTCTACACCTACAACCGCTTCCAAGCCTGCCGCTTTGGTTTGGACGGCACCATGGTGCACCCCAAAACCCGTCAAGCCATCGGCATCCGCGAAGACATCCAGCAAACGCTGGAACGCCTCAAGCCCCACGCCGCCGCGCTCAACAGCGAAGCCGCCTTGGACGAGATCGCCCGCGCCACCCGCGAAGGCAACCACGCCACCTACCTGCGCGGCCAATACGCGCAAAGCGGCCAAGTGCCGGGCGTGGTGCAGGCCAGTGTGCGGGCGTTTCGGGGTTGAGTGCAAAACAAAACAACCAAATTTAACCATGCATTATTACCAAGTTGTGGTTAAAATACATGAATGTTTACCCGACAAGCCCAATTTCCACTGATCGAACGCTTAGCGCAGTTTCCCGCCGTGGCGCTGCTGGGGCCGCGTCAAGTGGGCAAAACCACCCTGGCGTTTGCTCAAACCACGAGCTATCCCGACGCCTTGTACTTGGACCTTGAGCTGCCCTCCGCGAAAAGGCAGTTGGACGACCCGGAAGCCTTTCTCATGGCCCACGCGCAGCGACTCGTCATCTTGGACGAAGTGCAGCGCATGCCCGAGTTGTTTGCGGTGCTGCGTGGCGTCATCGACCAACGCCGCCGCATGGGCCAAGAAAGTGGGCAGTTCTTGTTGCTGGGCTCCGCCTCGGGCGTGTTGCTCAAACAATGCAGCGAGAGCTTGGCTGGGCGCGTGGCCACCATCGAGCTGCCTGTGCTGCAAGCGGCCGAGGTGTTTGATCAGCGCCCCAGCGCGGCCGAGCTGACGGCCCTGTGGGTGCGCGGCGGTTTTCCGCTGTCGTGGTTGGCCAAAACCGATGCCCGGAGCATGAGGTGGCGTGAAGTATTCATCGCCACCTATCTGGAAAAAGACATTCCTGCCCTGGGGCCACGCATACCCGCCACCACCTTGCGTCGTTTGTGGACCATGCTCGCGCACCACCAAGGCGAACTGCTCGATCAGTCCAAGCTCGCCGCCGCCTTGGGCATCAGCGGTCAAACCGTGGGCCGTTACATCGACCTCTTGTGCGACTTGATGCTGGTGTGCCGCTTGCCCGCGTGGCATGGCAATGTGGGCAAACGCTTGGTTCGCTCACCCAAAGTCTATGTGCGCGACAGCGGATTGGTGCACGCCTTGCTGGGCTTGGCGCATGCCGATGCGGTGCTTGGCCACCCCGTGGCCGGTTCGAGCTGGGAAGGCTTTGTGCTGGAGCAGCTGACCAACGCCGCACCACAAGCCCAAGCCAGCTTTTACCGCACCAGCAACGGTGCCGAGGTGGACCTGGTGCTGACCTTTCCCGACCAAACCACCTGGGCCATTGAGATCAAGCGCTCCAGCGCACCCACCCTGTCGCGCGGCTTCTATCAAGCCGCCACCGATGTGGGAGCCACGCGCAAGCTGTTGGTCGCGCCGGTTGAAAACAGCTACCCCACCAAAGAGGGCGTTGAGGTAGTGGATGTGATGACCGCCGTTCGTTGGTTGAGCGTGTCACCCTGATAGGACCGCCCCATGTTTTTACCCACCCCCCAAGCTGTGAACCATCCCATATGAAACCCAAAACCCGACGCATCCTTCAGGCCGTGCTGTATGAAGTGGGCGCCATCGCTTTTGTGGGGCCCGTGCTGGGGTTCGCGTTTGACAAGCCCGCCGAATCCACGTTCGCGCTGGCCGTCGTCCTGTCCACCATCGCGCTGGCTTGGAACTACGTCTTCAACGCCTGGTTTGAGCGTTGGGAGTCCCGTCAAGCCATCAAAGGCAGAAGCTTCGTGCGCCGATTCGTCCATGGGGCAGGCTTTGAAGGTGGCCTGACCTTCCTGTTGGTGCCGGTCATGGCCTTCTGGTTGGAGACCACCTTCTTGGCCGCGTTGATCGCCAACCTGGGACTGTTGGTTTTCTTCTTTGTGTATGCCGTGGGCTACACCTGGGCCTTCGACAAAATCTTTGGACTGCCGCAATCGGCCTTGCCGACGCCATTGCCTTAAGGCGCACCGATCTCAGTGCTTCAGGTCGCGATAGAAATTTTCGTGCGGCCCCAGGGCTTCTAGGTAAATCAGTCGTACTGTGTCTTCGCGTGTGTAGCCCAACAAGTACAACTGACCCTGGCTGCGGAATTTGTAGACCCACAGTTGCGCCAAGTCGCCCTTTTTGCGTTCGCCAGCATCGGGGTTTTCAGCCACCGTTGCCACAGCAGCATCCGTGTCGGCAATCAACTTGGCTTGGGTCAATTTTTTGTAAACCCGAGCAAAGCGCCGTGTTTGCAGGACTTGCCAGCTCATGCCTGTTTGAGGGCGGTGCGGCTACGTGGCTTAAAGGGCGTGCTGTCTTCACGCGGTTCAGACTGGCTCATCAAGCTTTCTGCAATGAAAGAGGCGGGTAGATCGGGGTTGTCGAGCGCAGCACGTCCCACTTTCGCCCAGAACTCCACCTGCCCCTGCACGGTGCGAAATTCTGCCTTGGCCGCCACACGGGCCGCGCCAACCAAGGACTCGTCAATGCGCATAGAAACGGTGGACATGGTGTGCCTTTCGTGATTTACCACAATTGTAGCTTTAGCTGGCGAAATGCGCAAGACAAAGCCGATCACACATGGCCAGTTCGTTGTTCAACCTGTGGCCTCGGCAACAACGGGGTCAATTCTCGTGACAGCGAAACGGCAATTACAACCTTTGAAAAAGACGAGACAAGTTGTCCCATGCATTGAAGATTTTTGATCTCAAAACCGCACTCGAACTGGGTAGTGACTGCCTTAGACGAGCGCTGGGAAGACTCTCGTCATGGGTCCAAACTCACTTCGCAAACCGCTTCCGAGTCAACGCCAACGCCACCCAAAACGCCACGCCCGCATACGCCGCCAGCACCGCCAGGTGCAGCAGCGGCTGGGTCGGCCATTGGTCCAGGAAGAGGGGGCGCACCAGCGCCACCGCGTTGGCCAGGGGCAGCACTTGGGCGATGGCGGCGACGGTGCTGGGCAGTTGCTCCAGCGGGAAGAACACGCCGCTCAAAAACATCATGGGCGTGAGGAAGAGCGTGAAGTAATAGGTGAAGAAGTCGTAGCCTTTGGCCAGCGCGTTGAAGATCAGCGCGATGCAGCTGAAGGTGATGCCGGTGAGCAGCAAGATGGGCAGCGCCAACAAGAGCTTGGGGCTGTGGCTGATGCCCAGTGCCAGCATGACGCACAAAATGGCCGTGACGGTGAAGAGCGATTTGAACGCGGCCCACAGCATTTCGGCCATGACCACGTCGTCGAGCGTGACCGGCGCGTTCATGATGCCGTCCCAGGTTTTTTGCACGTGCATGCGCGAGAACGCCGAGTACAGCGCCTCGAAGGTGGCGGCGTTCATGGCGCTCATGCAAATGCTGCCGCTGGCCAAAAACACGATGTAGGGCACGGCCTGTGCGCCGCCGGGGCCCATCATTTGGATCTCTCCCACCAAGGTGCCCATGCCGTAGCCAAAGGCCACGAGCCAGATGAGCGGCTCGGCGATGTTGCCCACCAAGCTGGGGATGGCGAGTTTTTTCCAGACCAGCCAATTGCGCAAAAACACCGGCCACCAGCGAATCGACAGGCGGGGGGGGGACCACGGGGATACGGCGTTGGGGTTCATGGTGTTAAGCGTCGTCTCGAATTTGTCGGCCGGTCAATTTCAGGAACAGGTCTTCCAAATTGGCCGGGCGGTGCAGGGTGCGCAGGTGGTGTTCGCTGAGCGCGGCCATGAGTGGGCGCGCGTCGCGGGTGTAGAAAAACACGGTCTCGCCGCTCACTTCCACGCGGCTGGCCATGGCGCGCAGCGCGGCGTGGGCATCGCCCTGGGCCAAGACCACGGCGCCTTCGCCGTACACCTCCACCACATCGGGTTCCAGGTGCTGCGCGATGAGTTCGCGCGGCGGGCCTTCGGCGATTTTGCGGCCGTGGTCGATCACCAGCAGGCGCGAACACAGGCGCTCGGCCTCGTCCATGAAGTGGGTGGTGAGCAAAATGCTTTTGCCTTGTTGCAGCAAGCGCTGCAGGCGTTCCCACATGAGGTGACGCGCTTGCGGGTCCAGGCCGGTGGTGGGCTCGTCGAGCAGCAGCAAGTCGGGGTTGGCCACCAGCGAACGCGCCAGGCTCAAGCGGCGCTTCATGCCGCCCGAGAGTTCACCCGGTTTGGCGTCGGCCTTGTGGCTGAGCGCGGCGAACTCCAACAACTCGGGGATGCGGGGGCGGATGTCGGCGTCTTTGAGGCCAAAGTAGCGGCCATACACCATCAGGTTTTCGGCGCAGCTGAAGTCGGGGTCCAGCGTGTCGAACTGGCTCACCACGCCCAGCCGCGCTTTGATGGCCAGCGCGTCGCGCGGCATGTCCAGGCCAAAGGCGCTCACGCGGCCTTCGTCGGGCACGGTCAGGCCCAAGCACATGCGGATGGTGGTGGTTTTGCCCGCGCCGTTGGGCCCGATCACGCCCAGGCATTCGCCCGGCGCGATGGCAAACGACAGGTCGTTGACGGCGGTGTACTCACCAAAGCGTTTGGTGAGGGTGTGGCATTCAAACAAAGGGGGTGTGGTCATGGTGGGGCATTGTGCCTTGGCTATCCAGTGAGTGTCATTGAATTGCCACGATAGACCTCTAAAGTATGTCAAAACTCAACTTGAACCATCAAAATTTTCTGCCATGAAGAAATCACTCATCTGTTCATTCTTGGCTGTGTCGGGCGCCTTGGCGGTGTTGGCCGGTTGTGCCACTGGCCCGACCCGTTACGCAGCCATTACCCTCAATGTTGCGCACATCAACGACCACCACTCGCAACTAGAGCCCCAAGCCAATGCCACGCTCAACTTGGGCAGCGAGCCCACCCGCGTGAGTTTGGGCGGCTTTGCCAGAGTCACCGCTGCCATGCGCGACATCGAGAAGTCCACCCCCAACCTGCTTAAATTGCACGCGGGAGATGCCATCACCGGCACGCTGTACTACACCTTCTTCAAAGGCCAGGCCGATGCCCGCCTGATGAACACCGTCTGCTTTGATGCCTTTGCGCTGGGAAACCACGAATTTGACGACGGCGACGGCGCACTCAAAAGCTTCCTGGGCGAGCTGGGCCAAGGTGACTGCAAAACGCCCGTGCTATCGGCCAACGTCAAGCCCGCCGCCGGCACACCAATTGCTGGGGTTGTGCAGCCCTACACCGTCAAAACCGTGGGCGGGGTGAAAGTGGGCATTGTGGGCCTGACCATCGCAGACAAAACCACCAACTCGTCACGACCGCTCAACAGCACCCAGTTCACCGACGAAGTCAAAGCCGCACAGGCCGCCATCGATATTTTGCGAGGCCAAGGCATCCGCCACATCGTGCTGCTGACCCACCAGGGCTATGACCGCGACGTGGCCATGGCAGTCCAACTCACCGACGTGGACGTCATCATCGGCGGCGATTCGCACAGCCTGTTGGGCGACTTTGGCAGCCTGGGCCTCAAAAGCAGCGGCGCCTACCCCACCGTGGTGAAAAACCGCAACGGCGAAACCGTGTGTGTGGGCCAGGCCTGGGAATACGCCAAAGCCATCGGCCTGATGAACGTCCAGTTTGACGAGCAAGGCCGAGTGGCCCAGTGCGGCGGCCGTGCCCAACTGCTGGTGGGCGACGACTACGCCCGCAAAGCCGCCGACGGCAAATGGGTGGCCATGCCCGCTGCGGAGCGCGATGCGTTGACCAACACCCTCAAAACCCAAGGCGTCGTACGTGTGACCACGCCCGACGCCCAAGCCGCCCAATTGCTGGCTGGCTACAGTGCTCAGGTGAATGAGCAAAAGCAACGCCCAGTGGGCGCTGTGGCCGAAGCGCTGTGCTTGGTGCGTGTGCCCGGCGAAGCCACCAACCGCAGCGCTTCGGTGGCCGGCTGTGAGCGAGCCAACACCCTGGCCCGAGGCAGCGACGCTGCGCAGGCAGTTGCCGAAGCCTTTTTGGCCGCCGCCAAACGCGCCGACTTGTCGCTGCAAAACGCCGGTGGCGTGCGCATCGCCATCCCCACCGGTGGCGTGAACATGAACACCGCCATCAGCATGCTGCCCTTCACCAATGTCTTGGTTGAGCTGACCATGACCGGCGCCGAAATCCAGGCCGCACTCGAAGACGCTGCCAGCAACCACCTGGACAACAAATCGTCCGACGGCTCGCACCCCTACGCCGCTGGTCTGCGTTGGAACTTGGACATGAGCAAGGCCAAAGGCCAGCGCTTCAGTGGCCTGCAGGTGAAGAACCGCAGCAGCGGTGCATGGGAAGCGCTCAATCCCCAGCGCAGCTATGTGGTCGTGACCAACGACTTCATCGCCGACGGCAAAGACGGCTACACGACCTTGGGCGTGGTCAACAAATCGGGCCGTATGCTGAACACCTATTTGCTCTACACCCAGAGCTTTGTGGACTACCTGAGCACCCGCAACCCGCTCAAGCGACCGGCCCGCGCCGACTATTCCCACCAGGACGTGATCAACGCCAAGGGTGAGCAGCTGATCGATTAAATCGTTCGTGGGTTTTCGGTAAAGGCCGCGATGCGGGTGCAGGCCGCCTCAATGGTGGCATCGGCTTGGGTCAGCGACAGGCGCAGCCAACCGGCAAGACCCGCGCCGAAGCTCTCGCCGGGCATGCAGGCCACACCGGTCTGCATGAGCAGCCCATGGGCAAAGGCCTTGCCCGACAGGCCGGTGGCGCGGATGTCCAGCAGCGCGAACATGCCCGCTTCGGGGCGGTGCACGCTCAGGCCGTCCAACCCGTGCAGCCGTGCGTGGATGGTTTGCGCGCGGGCGGCAAAGCGCGTGGCCATGCCGCGCGCGACGGGGGAGTTTTGGGTGATGGCGCGGGTGGTCATGTCGGCGATGAAGGGCTGGCTGCCGAAGAGCAGGGTTTCCGACAAGGGCAGCATGCGGGAACAAAACTCGGCCGGGCCGATGCACCAACCCGACCGAAAGCCAGGGGCGGCGTGTGATTTGGAGATGGAGGCGGTGACGACGGTGCGATCGGCCAGTTCGGGCAGGTCCAGCGGTGAGGCGAAGGCGACGCCGTCGAACACCAGGTCCTCGTACACCTCGTCCGAGACGATCCACAGGTCGTGCGCCACGGCCAATGTGCCCAAGGCGGCGATCTCATCGGCGCGCAGGACGGCGCCGGTGGGGTTGTGGGGCGTGTTGATGAAGAGCACGCGGGTGTGGGGCGTGATGTGGGTCTCGACATCGGCGGCTTGCAGGCGAAAGCCCTGTTCGGGGCGCAAGGTCACCGGCACGGCGCGGGCACCGGTGGCGGCGATCAGCCCCTCGTAGGTGGCGTACATCGGGTCGGCCACGATCACCTCATCGCCCGGGCCCAGCAAGGTGCACAGCACGGCGTACAGCGCGGTCTGGGTGCCGGGCAGGGTCATGGCGTTTTCGGGGCCAAAGCGGCGGCCACGGCGGGTGGTGTAACGCTGGGCCAGTGCGGCCAGCGTGTCGGGTTCGCCACGGCCATTGGAATAACCCGTGCGTCCAGCGACCATGGCGGTGGTGGCGGCTTGAACCAGGTCGGGTGGGCAGGGCACATCGGGCTCGCCGATGGTGAGTTCGATCACATCGCGGCCTTCGCGCTTCATGTGGCGGGCCAGCGTGTGAATCGCCCATTTGTCGCCGCCCAGCCCTTGCAGGCGGTCGGTCAGGGGGGAATATCGCATGTGCAGGGGGCTTTCAGATCCAAGTGTCGGTGGGGCGCGACCTCGCACGGACCGCGCACCGGATTGTATGAACAGGCCGGTGACGGCCACGCATACAATGCCCGTCCCAGTGTTAACAGCCTGTGTGGCTGCCCCTGCCTGTGCCTGATGCTTTGTTTGTGCTGTTCCAGCACCTCACCCCCAAACACGCTTTGACCGCTTTTGCGGGCTGGTGCGCCAACGGCACGTGGTCGCCTTGGGTGCGCAACGTGATCCCGTGGTTCATTCGCCGCTATGGCGTGAACATGGCCGAGGCCGCCGAGCCCGACCACCGCCATTACCTCACCTTCAACGACTTCTTCACGCGCCCCTTGGCCGCGGGCGCTCGCCCACTGGCCGATGCGGCCTTTGTGAGTCCGGTGGACGGCGCGATCAGCCAGCTGGGGGCCATCGAGCGCGACCAAATTTTTCAGGCCAAAGGCCACCACTACACCACCCGCGCGTTGGTGGGCGGTGACGCCGAGTTGGCCAGCCCATTCCAAGACGGTGCGTTCGCCACCATCTACCTCAGCCCCAAGGATTACCACCGCATCCACATGCCGTGTGCCGGTCGTTTGCGCCGCATGATTTATGTGCCAGGCGAGTTGTTCTCGGTCAACCCCGCCACGGCGCGCGGTGTGCCCGGTCTGTTCGCGCGCAACGAGCGCGTGGTCTGTGTGTTCGACACCCAGCACGGCCCGTTCGTGTTGGTCTTGGTGGGCGCGGCCATCGTGGGCAGCATGGCCACGCGTTGGCACGGGGTGGTCAACCCACCGCGCACCCGCGACGTGCAAGAGTGGACCTACAACGACGTGGACATTCGCCTGACCCAAGGCGAAGAGATGGGCCGCTTTTTGCTCGGCTCCACCGTGGTCATGCTCTGGCCCAAAGACACGATGCGCTTCGAGGCCGACTGGGTCGCCGAGCGCGGCGTGCGCATGGGCGAGGCCATGGGGCAGCGCCCCACGGCTTAAGGCCTTCAGCGCGAGACCGGCTCGCGCATCGTCACGAACTCTTCGGCCGCGGTCGGGTGAATCCCGATCGTGCTGTCAAACACCGCTTTGGTGGCACCGGCCTTGAGCGCCACGGCAAAGCCCTGCACGATTTCGCCAGCCTCAGCACCCACCATGTGCAATCCCACGACGCGGTCGCTGGCCTGGTCCACGATGAGCTTCATGAGCGTGCGCTCGGTGCTGCCCGATAGCGTGTGCTTGAGCGCTTTGAATTCGCTGCGGAATACGCTGATCTGGCCATACACCTCGCGCGCTTGGGCTTCGCCCATGCCCACGGTGCCGATGCTCGGGTGCGTGAACACGGCGGTGGGGATGAAATCGTAGGCCATTTGGCGCGGCGCTTTGCCGGGCGCGGGGCCTAGCAGGTGGTCCACCACCACCATGGCTTCGCCCAAGGCCACGGGCGTGAGCTGCACGCGGTTGGTCACGTCGCCCACGGCGTAGATGTGCGGCACGTTGGTTTGGTAGTGTTCGTTGACCAGCACCTCGCCGTGCTGGCCGCTGACCACGCCCGCGCTGGCCAGCCCCAAGCCTTCGGTGTTGGGCACGCGGCCGGTGGCGTAGAGCACGGCGTCGGCCATGACCTCACCGCCGTCGACCAGCGCCACGCGCAAGCCTTGGGCTTCGCGGTGCACCGAGACCACGTCGCTGTTCAGGCGCAGGTCCACGCCGTGTTTGCCCATCTCGGCGGCCACGAAGTGGCGCACCTCGTCGTCAAAGCCGCGCAAGATTTGTTCGCCGCGATACAGCTGCGTGACCTGAGCGCCCAAGCCGTTGAAGATGGACGCGAATTCGCTGGCGATGTAGCCGCCGCCCACCACCACCAAACGCTGGGGGAAGGGCTCGAGGTCGAACACCGCGTTGGAGGTGATGACGTGTTCGCGGCCTGGGAATTCGGGCACGTGGGGCGTGCCGCCGGGCGCGAGCAAGATATGGGCTGCTGTGTGTTTGAGGTGCAAAGGGCTGCCGTCGGCGTTTTGGCCGGTGATGCCCACTTCGTGTTCACCGCTGAGCTGGGCCCAGCCGTTGAAGACGGTCACGCCCGAGTTGCGCAACAGGTTGCTGTAAACGCCGTTGAGGCGGCCGATTTCTTGGGCGCGTTGGCGCTTGAGCGTGGCCCAGTCCAGCGTGGGGCGCTCGGCGCTCCAGCCGTAGCCGCACGCTTCTTCAAAGGCCTCGGCGTAGTGCGCGGCGTAGCTGTAGAGCTTTTTGGGGATGCAGCCCACGTTCACGCAGGTGCCGCCCAAACCATCCAGACCCAAGGCCTCGATCAGCGCCACACGCACGCCGCGCTGCGCGGCCATGCGCGCAGCGCGCACGCCACCGCTGCCGCCGCCGACCACGATCAAATCAAAATCAAAGTTGTGCATAAAAAATGTTCAGTAGGTGTAAACGCCGCGGCCGGTCTTGCGGCCAAGGTAACCGGCCGAGACCAACTCTTTCAGTAAAGGGCAGGGGCGGTATTTGCTGTCGTTGAAGGCTTCCATGTAGACGTTCATGACGGCCAGGCACACGTCCAAGCCCACCATGTCGGCCAAGGCCAAGGGGCCTATGGGTTGGTTGGTGCCCAGTTTCATGCCAGCGTCGATGTCTTCGGGCGTGGCCAAACCTTCGGCCAACACAAAAAAGGCTTCGTTGATCATGGGGACCAAGATGCGGTTGACCACAAATCCGGGCGCGTTCTTGACGGTGATGGGGGTTTTGCCCAGCGCCTCGGCCATGGTTTTGACCGCGTCGTGGGTGGCGTCGCTGGTTTGCAGGCCACGGATGATTTCCACCAGCGCCATCAGGGGCACGGGGTTGAAGAAGTGCATGCCGATGACGCGGTCGGGGCGCTGCGTGGCCGCGGCCAGCTTGGTGATGGAGATCGAGCTGGTGTTGGTGGCCACGATCACGTCGGGGCCCAAGAGCGCGTCGAGCTGCTGCAAGATCTTGACCTTCAGCGGCTCGTTCTCGGTGGCGGCTTCAATGACGAGCTGCGCGGGTTTGAGCGCCTCGTATTGCGTGCTGGTTTGGATGCGCGCCAGGGCTGCGGTTTTTTCGGCTTCGGTGAGCTTCTCTTTTTTGATCAGACGGTCCAAGCTGCCGGCGATGGTGGCCAAGCCTTTTTGCAAGGCGGCTTCGTTGATGTCGATCATGACGACAGAAAAACCGCTGCTGGCACAGGCTTGGGCAATGCCGTTGCCCATGGTGCCAGAGCCGATGATGCCGATGGTTTGAATTGCGGACATGTGAGCTCCAGAAGTTGAGTAAATGTGAATACTCGATTGTCGCGCAGGTGAGATGCCCGTGTGAGAACGCATGGGCGGGGGCTCGGTTAGGATGCCCAACTGTTTGATCCCGATCAGGAGACCCACAACATGAGCCAGTCCAAACCCGCCATTTTGGTGGCCCGCGCCATCTTCCCCAGTGTCATTGAGCGCTTGCGCGAACACTTTGACGTGACCAGCAACGACGACGACGCCATGTGGGGTCCCGACGATTTGGCCAGCCGCTTGCAAGGCAAGGTCGGCATCTTGACCACCGGCGCCGAGCGCGTGGGCCCCGAGCTGTTGGCGGCTTGCCCCGATTTGCGCATCGCGGCCAACATGGCCGTAGGTTACAACAACTTTGATTTGGCGGCCATGACCGAGCGCGGCGTGCAGGCCACCAACACGCCCGATGTCTTGACCGAAACCACGGCCGACTTTGGTTTTGCCTTGATGATGGCCACGGCCCGCCGCATGGCCGAGAGTGAGCACTATTTGCGCGCCGGTCAGTGGAAGCGCTGGCGCTACGACATGTTTGCCGGCGCCGAGGTGCACGGCAGCACGCTGGGCATTTTGGGCATGGGCCGCATCGGCCAAGGCATTGCCCGGCGCGGCGCGCTCGGCTTTGGCATGAAGGTGATCTATCACAACCGCAGCCGCTTGGACGCGGCCACCGAAGCCGCTTGCGGCGCGACCAACGTGAGCAAGGCCGAGTTGCTGCAACAGGCCGACCACTTGGTCTTGGTGTTGCCGTATTCGCCCAGCAGCCACCACGCCATTGGCGCGGCCGAACTCGCGCAAATGAAGCCCACGGCCACGCTGACCAACATCGCGCGCGGCGGCATCGTGGATGACGCGGCCTTGGCCGTGGCGCTGCGCGAACGCCGCATCGCCGCCGCGGGTTTGGACGTGTTTGAGGGCGAGCCCCAGCTCAACCCCGAGCTGCTCACCGTGCCCAACGTGGTGCTGACCCCGCACATCGCCAGCGCGACCTTACCCACGCGCCAAGCCATGGCCGATTTGGCCGCCGACAACCTGATCGCCTTCTTGACCACGGGTCGGGCCCTCACGCCCTTGAACACGCCCACCGGCAGATAAACGACGCGACAGGCCTTGTGGGGTCTAATTGGGGGATGTCTGAACACCACGATTTCTCCCAACTTCCCCTGAGCCCCGCCATGCTGCAGAACCTGCAGCGTTTGGGCTACGAACGCATGACGGCCATTCAGGCCGCCAGCCTGCCCCACGCCTTGCTCGGCCGTGACCTGATCGCCCAAGCCCAAACCGGCAGCGGCAAAACGGCCGCCTTTGCCTTGCCTTTGCTCACCAACCTCAACCCCCGGCGTTTTGCGGTTCAGGCTTTGGTCCTGTGCCCGACGCGCGAACTGGCCGACCAGGTCAGCGTGGAGATCCGCCGCTTGGCGCGCGCCGAAGACAACATCAAGCTCGTTACCTTGTGCGGTGGTGTGCCGCTGCGCGGCCAAGCCGCGTCTTTGGAGCACGGCTCGCACATCGTGGTGGGCACCCCCGGTCGCGTGATGGACCACCTCGACCGTGGTTCGCTGGACCTCGAGGCCTTGAACACTTGGGTTTTGGACGAGGCCGACCGCATGCTCGACATGGGCTTTTACGACGACATCGTGCGCGTGGCGCAGCGTTGCCCCAAGCAGCGCCAAACGCTCTTGTTCTCCGCCACCTACCCCGAGGGCATTGCCAAGTTGGCCGAGCGCTTCATGCGCGATCCCCAAACCATTCGGGTCGAGGCCACGGCCTCGGCTGGGCGCATCCGCCAGCGCTTCTATGAGGTGCAAGACAGCGAACGCCTGCACGCCGTGGGTCAGTTGTTGCGCCACTTCCGGCCCGCCAGCGCACTGGCGTTTTGCAACACCAAACAGCAGTGCCGCGATTTGGCGGCGGTCTTGCAGGCCGAGGGCTTCAGCGCCTTGACCCTGTTCGGAGAGTTGGAGCAGCGCGAGCGCGACCAGGTCTTGTTGCAGTTCGCCAACCGCAGCGCCAGCGTCTTGGTGGCCACCGACGTGGCCGCTCGTGGCCTGGACATCAGCAGCTTGGCCGCCGTGATCAACGTGGACGTGACCGCCGACGCCGAGGTGCACGTGCACCGCATTGGGCGCACGGGACGTTTGGGGCAGAGCGGTGCGGGCGAGGCCGAAGAGGGTTTGGCCTTGAGCTTGGCCAGCATGGACGAGATGGGCCGTGTGGGCCGCATCGAGCAGCTCATGGGCCAAGAGATGACGTGGGGGGCTTTGGACGAGTTGCGCGACGCCCCCGGTGGGCCGCTGCTGCCACCCATGCAGACCCTGCAAATTCAGGGCGGGCGCAAAGAAAAAATTCGCGCAGGCGATGTCTTGGGTGCGCTCACCGCCGATCTCGGCCTGAGCCGCGACGACGTGGGCAAGATCAACGTCAACGACTTTTCAACCTATGTGGCGGTTCGCCGAGACCTCGCCAGTGATGCAGCGGCGCGTCTGAACGCCGGTCGCATCAAGGGCAAGGCGGTCAAGGTGCGCTTGCTAACCGGTCAAGACTGTTTGGAGCAGGATTGAGTGGCAAGGGCTCACTCGGTCTTGTCATCGTTGCCTGAGGAAAAATAGTCGTAACCAGCCAAACACAGACCCGCCAACAAAATGAGCGTGATGTCGAGTTGGGGAAGTTTCCAGATGTAGGGCACCAAAAAGGCCGCCAACAACAGGAATCCGATCAAGCCGGTGTAACGTTCTAGGGATTTCATGTCGCATTCCTTTTGACAAATTCAGACACCAGCCAGCGCGAGGAGCGCAGCAAGCGGGCGTCGTTTTGGTAAGCACCCACCGATTGAATGCCCAAGGGCAAACCGTTGGACAAGGTTATCAGTGGCAAGTTCAGGCTGGGCAAGCCAGCAAAGCTCCACGTGGTTTGCATGATGGGGTTACCCGTCGAGGTCAAGCCCTCGGGCGCTGTACCCAAAGCAGCCGGGCACAAAATGCCATCGTAAGAGGCAAAGAACTCGTCAAACGCATTCATCACATGGATCATGCGGTCTTTGGCCGTCAAGTAATCGTTGGCGCTCAGTGTCATGCCCCGTTCAATGCGACTGCGCAAAGCCTCGCTGAGCTTGTCGCGGTGGTTATTCCATTCTTTTTGCAGGCAAAAAGCCAGTTCCACTTCATTGACCGTGGCCAACCAAGGTGCTACTTTGCGCACGATCTCCGGCAGCTCGACGTACTCGACGCAGCCGCCCATGAGGTCCACAAACGCTTCGTAAGCTTCTTGAGCTTCTGCGTCCACTTCGCTCCACCAAGGTGTTTTGACGAAACAAAATTTGGGTGGCAAAGGAGGCTCGGACGTGGCCACGTCGAACAAACGACGGGGGGCCTGTCGGGCGCTGGCCGGATCGTGGCCGTCGTCACCCGACATGATTTCGGTGACCTTGGCGATGTCTTCGAGGTTGCGCGCAAAGACACCAATCTCGTCCAACGATGGCGACTGATCCAGCACGCCGGTTCTGGGCAGCAAACCCCGAGAGGGTTTGAAGGCATACACGCCACAAAACGAAGCAGGACGAATCACCGAGCCGTTGGTTTGGGTGCCCAGTGCCACCGGCACCATGCCCGCCGCCACCGCCGCCGCAGAACCGCTGGACGAGCCGCCAGGGGTGTGTGCCGGGTTGTGGGGGTTCACGGTGGGGCCGGGGTGGGTGGTGGCGAATTCGGTGGTGACGGTTTTCCCAAAGACCACCGCACCCGCGGCGCGCAAACGAGAGACCACCGAGGCGTCGCAAACAGAATAGCGACCTTGGTGAATGGGGCTGCCGAATTCGGTGGGGAAGTCGATGGTGTCGATGATATCTTTGACCGCCACGGGGACGCCGTAGAGCGGGCCAGGTAAATGGCCGGCCAATCGATCCCGCTGCAAGTTATCGGCTTGAAGCGCCACCACACGGTCGTCTCGGTGCGCAAACGCTTTGATGATTTGATCCGCCGCATCCACAAATTGCCCCAACTTGACGGTGAACTCTTCCCCCGTCTCCTGCCCGCTCAACAGGTGCTCACGGATTTCAAGTGCCGTGAGCTCTGCCACGCTTTTGGGTTGATCGCTCATCATTGCGCTTTGAAGAAGTCCGGGTTGACGATCGACTCATCGTTGGGGTCACGCTCCATTTCTACGGTCTGGTTGAAGAACTGGTCCGGCAAATAGGTCACCATGGCTGGGTACACATAGGTCATGGCCAAAGTGAACAAGACCATCCCCACAAAGGGCATGCAGCCCTTGAAGATCGTGGTCAGTTGCAGACTTTTGGGTGCAACCCCTTTGAGGTAATAGGCCGACATCGCCATCGGCGGTGTCAGGAATGAGGTCTGCAAGTTGATGGCGATCAAGATGCCAAACAAAATCGGGTCAATGCCATACAGCGGCAAGAGCGGCAAGAAGATCGGTACGAAGATGATGATGATCTCGCTCCACTCCAGCGGCCAGCCCAGGATGAAAATCAGCAGCTGGGACAGCAGCAAAAACTGCACCGGGCTCAGGTCCAAGGCCAGCATGAAGTCCTTGACCACGTGCTCACCACCCAAGTACGAGAACACCGAGGCGAAGGTGGCTGCACCCACGAAGAGGAAACACACCATGGCCGAGGTGCGGGCCGTCAGGTACACCGACTCGCGCAGGCGCTGCCAAGTGAAGGCGCGGTAGACGATGGCCAAGATGATGCCGCCCAAAGCGCCCATGGCGGCCGCTTCGCTGGGGGTGGCCAAGCCAAAGAGGATCGAGCCCAAAACCGCCATGATCAGCGCAGCCAAGGGCACAAAGGCCTTGAACACCAACACGATACTTGCCCAAACCGTGTAATGCTCCACATCTTTGGGCTTGGGGCACAAAGAGGGGTTCAAAGTGGCGCGCACGATGACGTAAATCAAATAGAACAGGGCCAACGTGAAGCCGGGAATGATGGCCGCTGCGTAAAGCTTGACGACCGAGACGCTGGCCGTGGCCGCGTAAACAATGAGCAAGATGGAGGGTGGAATCAAGATACCCAACGTGCCACCGGCGGTGATCACGCCAGCAGCCAGCTTCTGGTCGTAACCGGCTTTTAGCATTGGGGGTAAAGCAATCAGGCCCATCAGAGTCACCACCGCACCCACGATGCCGGTGGCCGTGGCAAACAAGGCGCAAGTGACCAGTGCCGCCACCGCCATGGAACCAGGAACAAAGCGCAGACCAACCTGCAAGCTCAAAAATAACTTGTCCAAGATGTTGGCCCGTTCGATGATGTAGCCCATGAAGAGGAACAACGGTATCGATATGAGCACATCGTTGTTCATCACACTGAAGGTGTTTTGTGTGAAGAGGTAGAGGATGCGGTTGTCCCACAGCAGTTGATCGGGCGTGAAATAGGCGTAAAAACCAAACCCAATGCCCATGGCCATCAAGGTGAAGGCTATGGGGAAACCCATGAAAATGACAACGATGAAGATGCCCAACATGAACAGGGCAATGATGGGATCACTCATGATGTTGCTTTCTGTGTGTGTTCTTTGATCAACACTTGTTCGAGTTCTTCGACATCGCCGCTGCGCGACAACCATTCACCGGTGCGCAAGCACACCAAGCAGCGCATGACTTCGGCGGCACCTGCGATCAGCAAAGTGACGCCAGTCACAAAAATCACCATCTTCAGCGGCCAAACAGGCACACCCGCCGGGCTGTTGACACTCGACTCCAAGATGCGCATGCTTTCAAAGGCGTATTGGCTGCCCGTGAACACCATGGCAAAAATCGCAGGGAAGAAAAAGATCACGTACAGGGTCAGGTCCACCTTGGCTTGGGTGCGGTTGGACCATTTGCGGTAGATGAAGTCACCTCGCACATGCGAGTTGCGCGACACGGCATAAGCACCGGACATCATGAACAAAGCCCCATACATCATGTAGCTCATGTCAAAGGCCCAAACGGTGGGGCTGTTGAGCACGTAGCGCATGAACACCTCAAAACAGGTGGAGGCGGTCAATATCAGCACACACCAAGAAAATGCGTGACCAATCGACTTGCTGAGTATGTCAATTCTGCGGATCCAGACTTCCATGTGATGCACCTATTTCAGACAAAAAGAAAGACTGCCGGCATTTACTCCGGCAGTCTTCAGAGCTTAAGCGAAGATCAGGCTGGCAATTTGGTTTTTTGCACGTGTTCGTAAGCCATTTTGTAGTTGGCTTCGTTGGTGAAGTGGTAGAAACCCACTCGACGTGACCAAGCTTTGAACGAATCGTTCACTTCTTTGAACATGTCCACTTCTTTTTCCAGCTTGGCCGTGACCTTGTCCCAAGCGGCCAATTGGCCACGGTAAACATCGGAAGTCGTGCGTGACACCTGGACCTTGTGCTTGACGATCAGCTCCTGCAAGTCCTTGGAGTAGTTTTGGTGTGCCAAGGCGGTCGATGCGGTCGACGCGGCTTCGGCGGCGTACTTCAATACGGCCTTCAGATCGGCAGGCAAGGCGTTGTACTTGTCCTTGTTGAAGATGATCTCGAAGAATTCCTGAGCCTGGTGGAAAGAGCCCATGGAGTAGAACTTGGCCACGTCTTGTGCACCGAAGCGCATGTCGGCGGTGGGGTTGTTGAATTCGAATGCATCGATCACACCGCGCTGCATGGCGGGGACGATTTCACCACCAGGCAACTGCGCCACGGCCATGCCCATTTCTTGCAGCATGTCGGCCGCCAAACCAATGGTGCGGTACTTGAAGCCCTTGAGGCCAGCAGCCGTCTTGGGTGGGGCTTTCTTGAACCAGCCCAGGGGCTGCGAAGGCATGGGGAAGGAGAAGAAGCCCACGACGTTCAAGTTCATCTTGGCAACCAATTTGTCCCACAGCTGTTGGCCGCCACCGGCGTGAATCCAGCTCAAACCAATTTCAGGGGTGGCGCCGCTCACGGGGCCCGTGCCGAACAAAGAGGCCGATTTGTTTTTGCCGTACCAGTAGCCTGACACGTGGTGGCCACCGTCTAGCACGCCTTTGCTCACGGCGTCGATGATCTCGAAAGGCTTAACCACGGCACCTGCTGGCAAGTATTCAATTTTCAGTCGACCACCGGACATTTCGTTGACCCGGTTGACGTACAGCTGTGCCATCTCACTGAAAATTTCGTTGGTACCCCAAGAGCCTTGCATCTTGAACACGATCGGCGCTTGCGCGGTGGCGATCATGGGCACGCCAGCCAAAGGAACCGCGACAGCGGCCGTGGCGGCTTTGCCGAAGAAACGGCGGCGAGATTCAACCGATGCGTCGGCGGAAATGTTTTGGGGGGATTGCATTTCTTGGGTCATGTTGTCTCCGGTGGGTGTGTCGAACGTAAATGTCTTAGACGAAAAACAATTATGGTGGTGCTGTTTGTCAGAGGTCTCAGTACAAACCCGACAACCGGTTGCATTTTTTTCAATTTAAACCGCCAAAAATTTAATTTCCTTGGGCAGGCCGGTGAAGAGTCCACGGGGATGACCTTTCGGTGCAATGGGACAGGGCGGAGCGCCTGATGGGCCAGTGAGATACTGATTGGATGGAAAACACGTTCTTTTTGAGATAAGGCAAGGCATGACAACAGTCGGATTGATCGGTTTGGGGGCCATGGGCTCGGGCATGGCCGCATCCCTGCGCCGCGCCGGGCACAGCGTGCAGGTGTTTGATGTGCGCCGCGAGGTGGCCGAGGCGTTCACCCAGGCGGGCGGCACCGCGCACGACACCCTGGCCTCGCTGGGCGCGGCGTGCGACGTGGTCGTGTCGGTGGTGGTCAATGCCGCGCAAACCGAAGCTCTGTTGTTTGGCGACGACAAAAACCCCGGTTGCGCGGCCAGCATGAATCCCGGCAGCGTGTTCGTGATGTGCTCCACCGTGGACCCGAACTGGTCGGTGGCGCTTGAAGCTCGGCTGGAAGCCATGGGCCTGCGCTATATCGATGCACCCATTTCGGGCGGCGCGGCCAAAGCGGCATCTGGCCAGATGACCATGATGACGGCCGGCAAGCCCGAGGCTTACGCACTGGCCGAGCCCTTTTTGAACGCCATGGCCGCCAAGGTCTACAAGCTGGGCGACAGCGCGGGTGCGGGCAGCAAGGTCAAGATCATCAACCAGCTGCTGGCGGGCGTGCACATCGCGGCCGCTGCCGAAGCCATGGCCCTGGGCCTGCGCGAGGGCGTAGACCCAGCCGCTTTGTACGAGGTGATCACCCACAGCGCGGGCAACAGCTGGATGTTTGAAAACCGCATGGCCCATGTGCTCGCGGCCGACTACACGCCGCTGTCGGCCGTGGACATTTTTGTGAAGGATTTGGGGCTGGTGCTCGACATGGCGCGGGCCAGCAAATTCCCGCTGCCGCTGTCTTCCACCGCGCACCAGATGTTCATGCAGGCCAGCACGGCGGGGTTTGCCAAGGAAGACGACAGCGCGGTCATCAAGATTTTTCCGGGCATTGAGTTGCCGAAAGGCCAGGCATGAAGCTGGGTTGTATCGCCGACGACTTCACCGGCGCCACGGACCTGGCCAACAACCTGGTGCGCTCGGGCATGCGGGTGGTGCAGACCATCGGCGTGCCGGATGTGCCTTTGGCGGCTGACGTGGACGCGGTGGTGGTGGCGCTCAAGTCGCGCACCATTCCCGCCGCCGAGGCGGTTGCGCAATCGCTCGAAGCCTTGAAGTGGCTGCAGGCGCAAGGTGCCGAGCAGGTCTATTTCAAATACTGCTCCACCTTTGACAGCACACCCGAAGGCAACATCGGCCCGGTGACCGAGGCACTGATGGACGCGCTGGGCACGGACTTCACCATCGCCACCCCCGCCTTTCCGGACAACGGCCGCACCGTGTTCAAAGGCTATTTGTTTGCGGGGAATGTGCTGCTCAACGAGTCTGGCATGCAAAACCACCCGCTCACGCCGATGACCGACGCCAACTTGGTGCGGGTTATGCAGGTGCAAACGAAACGCAAGGTGGGCTTGATCGATTACAAAACCGTGGCCCTTGGCGCGGTGGCGATCCGCGAGCGCATCGCCGCGCTGCGTGCCGACGGTGTGGGCGTGGCCGTGGTGGACGCCACCAGCAACGACGACCTGCACCTGCTCGGGCCCGCTTTGAAAGACATGCCGCTGGTCACCGCTGGCTCAGGCGTGGCCATTGGCCTGCCCGCCAACTTTGGCCTGAAGCCTTCGCTGCAAGCCAGCCAGTTGCCCGCAGCCAGTGGCTTGCAAGCCGTGGTCTCGGGCAGCTGCTCGGTGGCCACCAACGCACAAGTCGCGCACTTCACATCGACAGGCCGCCCCGCGATGGCACTCAACCCTGCCAGCCTGATGCACGGCCAAAGCGACGCCGTGGTGCAGCAGGTGCTGGCTTGGGCCTCGCCGCTGTTGAAAGATGGCCCGGTGCTGGTGTATTCCACCGCCGAGCCCGATGCGGTGAAAGCCGTGCAAGCGCAGCTGGGTGTGGCCGAAGCGGGCGCTTTGGTGGAACACGCGCTGGCCGCGGTGGCGCGGGGTTTGGTGGGTTTGGGCGTGAAGCAGCTGGTGGTGGCGGGCGGCGAAACCTCGGGCGCTTGTGTGCAGGCGCTGGGCATCGCGCAGTTGCAAATCGGCCCGCAAATCGACCCGGGTGTGCCTTGGTGCCATGCGCCTTCTGGTGTGCACATCACGCTCAAATCGGGCAACTTTGGCACCGAAGACTTCTTCAGCAAAGCCTTTACAGTCTTGGCATGAGCATGACCGAAACCCAAGCCCGTGAAGAGATCTGCCGCGTGGGCCGCAGCCTGTTTGAGCGCGGCTATGTGCACGCCACGGCGGGCAACATCAGCGTGCGCCTGGACGATGGCTTCCTCATCACGCCCACCGACGCGTGTCTGGGTTTTTTGGACCCGGCGCGATTGGCCAAACTCGATGCTCAAGGCCAGCCAGTCAGCGGCGACAAGGGCAGCAAAACCATCGCTTTGCACCGCCAGATTTACGCCGCCGCGAGCGAGCACGATGCCGACACGCGCTGCGTGATCCACACGCACAGCACGCACTGCGTGGCGCTCAGCCTGAACGCGCAAGGCTCCGAACTGCTGCCGCCCATCACGCCTTATTTCGTGATGAAGGTCGGCCATGTGCCGCTCGTGCCATACCACCGCCCCGGCAGCCCCGATGCCGCGCAAGCGGTGGCCGCGCTGATCCGCCAATACGCCGCGCAGGGTGCGCCAATCCGCGCCGTGATGCTCACGCGCTTGGGGCCCAATGTCTGGCACGACACGCCCGCGGCCGCCATGGCCACGCTCGAAGAGCTGGAAGAAACCGCACGGCTCATGCAGCTCCAAGCCGACACGCCAGCCCTGCACGCCAGTGCGTTGGACGAATTGCGCCAGGCCTTTGGCGCGCGGTGGTGAAATTCGAAAGTACGCGATGCCCCGTTTTGCCGCCAACCTCACGATGATGTACCCCGATGTGCCGTTTCTGGACCGCTTCGAAGCGGCGGCCCAAGACGGCTTCAAAGCGGTGGAATACCTGTTTCCTTATGCGTACCCATCAGCAGATTTGGCGGTGCGGCTGCACGATCATGGCTTGCAGCAGGTCTTGTTCAACACACCGCCCGGTGGCACGGACACCGCTTCGTTTGCCCTCGCTTGGGACCAGGGCAGCCGCGGCACCGCCGGCGTGCCGGGCCGAGAGGCCGAGTTTCGCCGGGGTATTGAACAAGCCTTGGTGTACGCCAAGGCCTTGAATTGCCCACGTATCCATGCCATGGTGGGCTTGCGGGCCGATGGCACCGCGGTGGACGCCGCCGACGCCACACTCATCAGCAACCTGCGTTGGGCGACCGATCTGGCGGCACAGGACGGCCGCGATGTGTTGATCGAACCGATCAACCCACGCAGCGTGCCGGGCTTTCACCTCAACCGCCAGGACCATGCGCACCGCATCGTTGAAGCGGTGGGGGCGTCCAACTTGAAGGTGCAGATGGATTTGTTCCATTGCCAAATCGTCGAGGGCGACCTCAGCACCAAGATCGCGCATTACTTGCCCACGGGGCGGGTGGGGCATTTTCAAATCGCCGATGTGCCCTCGCGCCACGAGCCAGGTTCGGGCGAGGTGAATTGGGCGCACATCTTTCAGACCATCGATCGGGTGTCTGCTGAATGCGGCTGGTCGGGTTGGCTGGGCTGCGAATACAACCCCGCCGACACCTCGGCAGGCGGCACCTCTCGTGGGCTGGGTTGGCTGCGCTGAGGCTTCAGCCGTTTTCGTTGTCCGACACGGGCCGGTGGAGCAGTTGCTCCATGGGCCACTGCAGCAACTCGGCCAAGCGGCACACCACCCATCGCGCCTCGGCCGTTGAGACCACGGCGGGCTCAGCCAGCAGGCCTTGCTCGCATTGGTCCAAGGCCATCGCTTCGGTGATGCCGAGCTGGAACTGCAGGTCGGCGGCGCGCTCGGTCAAGAGGTTCGCCATGTCTTCGCACAGCTCGTAGCGCTGCAGCAAGTCGTCGCGGCCCAGCGTGGGTTTGACTCTGCCCGCAGGCACGTACAGCGCGACAAAACTCTCGGGCAGGTGGATTTGGTGATCGTCGTAAGCCATCACATGTTGCGGCGGTACTGACCACCGACCTCAAACAGCGCGTGCGTGATTTGGCCCAACGAGCACACGCGCACCGCGTCCATCAGCACCTCAAACACGTTGCCGTTGTTGATCACGGCTTGCTGCAAGCGCTTGAGCATGGCTGGGGCTTGTGCGGCGTGGCGGTTGTGGAAGTCACTCAGGCGCTGCAGCTGAGACTGTTTTTCTTCTTCGGTCGATCGGGCCAACTCCAAGGTTTCCATGACCGCATCGCCTTTGGGGTTGCGGAAGGTGTTGACGCCGATGATGGGCAGCTCGCCGGTGTGTTTGAGCATCTCGTAGTGCATCGATTCGTCTTGGATCTTGCCGCGTTGGTAGCCGGTTTCCATGGCGCCCAACACGCCGCCGCGTTCAGCGATTTTTTCAAACTCGGCCAGCACGGCTTCTTCAACCAACTCGGTGAGCTCCTCGATGATGAAGCTACCTTGGTTGGGGTTTTCGTTTTTGGCCAAACCCCATTCGCGGTTGATGATGAGCTGGATCGCCATGGCGCGGCGCACCGAATCTTCGGTGGGCGTGGTAATGGCTTCGTCGAAGGCGTTGGTGTGCAGGCTGTTGCAGTTGTCGTAGGCCGCGATCAGCGCTTGCAGCGTGGTGCGGATGTCGTTGAACTGGATCTCTTGCGCGTGCAGGCTGCGGCCACTGGTTTGGATGTGGTATTTGAGTTTTTGCGAACGCTCGTTGGCGCCGTACTTTTCTTTCATGGCCACCGCCCAGATGCGGCGCGCCACGCGGCCGAGAACCGTGTATTCCGGGTCCATACCGTTGCTGAAGAAGAAGCTCAGGTTGGGCGCGAAGTCGTCGATGTGCATGCCGCGCGCCAAGTACGCTTCCACAAAGGTGAAGCCGTTGGAGAGCGTGAAGGCCAATTGAGAAATTGGGTTCGCGCCCGCTTCGGCGATGTGATAGCCACTGATGGAGACGCTATAGAAATTGCGCACGTCATGGTGCACAAAGTACTGCGCCACATCGCCCATGACCTTGAGCGAAAACTCGGTCGAGAAGATGCAGGTGTTCTGGCCCTGGTCTTCTTTCAAGATGTCGGCCTGCACTGTGCCGCGCACATTGGCCAGTACCCAATCCTTGATCTTGGCGGCTTCGGTGTCGGTGGGTTCACGGCCGTTCTCGGCCTTGAACTTGTCGATGTTCTGGTCGATGGCCGTGTTCATGAACATGGCCAAGATCGTGGGCGCAGGGCCGTTGATGGTCATGGACACGCTGGTGCTGGGCTTGCACAGGTCAAAGCCCGAGTACAGCACCTTCATGTCGTCGAGGGTGGCCACGTTCACGCCCGAGTTGCCGATCTTGCCGTAGATGTCGGGGCGCAGGTCGGGGTCGTTGCCGTAGAGCGTGACCGAGTCAAAGGCGGTGGACAAGCGTTTGGCGGGCAGGCCTTCGCTGACCAGTTTGAAGCGGCGGTTGGTCCGGAAGGGGTCGCCTTCGCCCGCGAACATGCGCGTGGGGTCTTCGCCCTCGCGCTTGAACGCAAAGGTGCCCGCGGTGTAAGGGTAGCTGCCGGGCACGTTGTCGAGCATGAGCCATTTCAAAATTTCGCCGTGGTCTTCATAAGACGGCAAGGCCACTTTGCGGATGGTGGTGCCACTCAAGGATTGGGTGGTCAGGGCGGTGCGAATGTCTTTGTCGCGGATTTTCACCACGTATTCATCGCCTGCGTAGGCTTGCTGCAAGGCGGGCCACTGCGCCAAGAGTTCGCGTGCTTCGGGGTCTTGGCTGCGTTCGCGGGCTTGGGCCAGTTCGAGGGCCGCTTCGGCGGCGCGGGCGCGTTCGGGCTTGCCCACTTGGAGCATGGCGGCGGCGGCGTGCAGTTGCTGAATCTCACGGGCCAAGTGGGCTTGGGCGCGGGCGCGTTGTTTGTAGCCGCGCACGGTGTCGCTGATTTCGGCAAGGTAGCGCGTGCGTGCGCCGGGCACCACCGGGTTTTGGTGGGTGCTGTGGCGCACGTTGACCACTGGCAAACGGCCGGCGGTGGTGCTCATGCCCAGTTGGCCCAAGCGCACCTTGAGCGCTTGGTAGAGCGCGGTCACGCCGTCGTCGTTGAAGCGCGCGGCCATGGTGCCGAAAACCGGCATCTGTTCGGTGGGGGTTTGCCAAGCCTCTTGGTTGCGTTGCACCTGTTTGGCCACGTCGCGCAGCGCATCGCTTGCGCCCTTGCGGTCGAATTTGTTGATGGCCACGAACTCGGCAAAGTCGAGCATGTCGATTTTTTCGAGCTGGCTGGCCGCGCCGAATTCGGGTGTCATGACGTACATGGGCACGTCGACGTGTGGCACGATGGCCGCGTCGCCTTGGCCTATGCCCGATGTCTCCACGACGATCAGGTCAAAGCCGGCGACCTTGCAAGCCGCCACCACGTCGGGTAGTGCGGCCGAGATTTCGGAGCCGAAGTCGCGCGTGGCCAGCGAGCGCATGAACACACGCGGACCGTTTTGCCAAGGCCCGATGGCGTTCATGCGGATGCGGTCACCCAGCAAGGCGCCGCCGCTCTTGCGGCGCGAGGGGTCGATGGAGATCACGGCCACGCGCAGCGCGTCGTCTTGGTCCAGTCGCAAACGACGGATGAGTTCGTCGGTGAGCGAAGACTTGCCCGCGCCACCGGTGCCGGTGATGCCGAGCACGGGCACCTTCGTGGCGGCGGCTTGTTCGCGCAAGTTTTGGACCAAGCCCGCATCGGCGCTACCGTTTTCCAAGGCGGTGATGAGTTGCGCCAGGGCGCGCCAGTGCCTTTCACCGTGGCCTTGGATGGCGCTCACATCGCTGGGGGCCAGCGTGCTGATGTCGCGGTCGCAGCGCATGACCATCTCGCCGATCATGCCGGCCAAGCCCATTTTTTGACCATCTTCCGGGCTGTAGATGCGCACGCCACGGTCGGCCAAGGCCCGGATTTCCGTCGGTACGATCACGCCGCCGCCGCCGCCAAAGACTTGGATGTGTTCGCCGCCGCGCACGCGCAGCAAATCGACCATGTAACTGAAGTATTCGTTGTGCCCACCCTGGTAGGAGCTGATGGCGATGCCTTGTGCGTCTTCTTGCAGGGCCGCAGTGACGACCTCGTCGACCGATCGGTTGTGCCCCAAGTGAATCACCTCGGCACCCATGCTTTGCAAGATGCGCCGCATGATGTTGATGGCTGCATCGTGCCCGTCAAACAAAGACGCGGCGGTGACGAAGCGCACCTTGTGTTGCGGGCGGTAGTTGGCCAAGGCTTGGAATTCGGCGTTGAGTTGGGTCATGTCGCAGCGGCGTGGTTGATCACTGACGTTTACGTAAACGTCAACTGAGAATACTACCCCAGCTCAGCCCTTCGCGCCAGCGGGCTCACCCGGGTGGCTAAAATACTTGGGAGGGTATGTTTTGCCGTTGGCGCGAACGCCTTTTAACGCTGGAGACACCATGACCACCGTGCACGACCCCGAACGCAAACGAGCCTTGTTGATGCGTCTCAAACGCGTGGAAGGCCAGTTGAGAGGCATACAACGCTTGTTGGAGACCGACAGCGACTGCGAACAAGTGGCACAACAAATGGCCGCGGCGCGCAAGGCCTTGGACAAAACTTTTTTCAGCATGGTGGGCTGTGTGATTGCTCAAGGTGACTTACCGCCCGATGATGTGGCCGACATGCTGGCCCGCTTCTCTTGATCTCTCAACCCGGATTGCGACATGCCCGACCTAACCAACCCCATTCAGTTGTTCGACGCCGCGTCGAGCACCTACACCTATGTGCTGTTCGATGAGCACAGCCGCGAGGCCATGATCATCGACCCCGTGGACGAGCAGATCGAGCGCGATTTGGCGGTCTTGCGCGAGCACGGTTTGAAACTGGTGTGGGCGGTGGAAACGCACGCCCACGCCGATCACATCACCAGCGCGGGCAAATTGGCCGAACTCGCAGGCGCCAAAACCGCAGCGCCCGAGGGCTGTGGGATCGGCACGGCTTCCGTGCAGTTGACCGATGGCGCCACCTTGAGTTTTGGTGCTCAACAAATCCACGCGTTGCACACCCCGGGCCACACCGCGGGCAGCATGAGCTTTGTGTGGCGTCGAGCCGATGCGGTGAACGCCTTTACCGGCGACACCTTGCTGATCAACGGCTGTGGCCGCACCGACTTCCAATCGGGCAGCGCCTCTGCGCTTTACAACAGCTTGACGCAGGTCTTGTTTGCCTTGCCCGATGCCGCCGTGGTGTGGCCCGGTCACGATTACCAAGGCCGCACACACTCGACCATCGGTCAAGAAAAAACCAGCAACATGCGCGTGGCCGGCAAAACCGAAGCCGAGTTCGTGGCGCTCATGGACGGCTTGCAATTGCCCAAGCCCAAACGCATCGACGAGGCGGTGCCGGCCAATTTGCAATCGGGTTTGCGCCACGACGCCGATGCGGCGCTGGACTGGGCGGTTCGCCCACAAGCTGGTTACGCCGGAGACGTGTCGCCTCAATTGGCTTGGCAATGGGTGTCCAGCGGTGAAGCGGTCTTGGTGGATATTCGAACCGACGCTGAACGCGAGTGGGTGGGTTTTGTCCCGGACGCCGTGCCGGTGGTGTGGAAGCAGTGGCCCGGCATGGCGATGAATGCCTCGTTTGATGAGCAGATTCAAAAAGCCGCTGGCGACAAGGCGCTGGTGCTGTTGTGCCGCAGCGGCGTGCGCTCGATCGCCGCGGCCAAACGCGCCACCGAGTTGGGTCTCAAGGCCTACAACATCTTGGAAGGCTTTGAAGGTGACCCCGACAGCCACGCGCAGCGCGGTCGACGCGGTGGCTGGCGTTACCGAGGGCTGCCATGGCGACAAAATTGAGGGGCTTGGCAAGCGGGGCAACCCTGTGCCTCGGTTGGCGATAATGCCGACATGACTTTTTTGGCCCTCGATGTGGGAAACACGCGCCTGAAATGGGCGCTCTACGAAACGCCCACATGGGGTGCGCGCCTCTTGGCTCAGGGCGCCCAATTTTTGGAGCAGATCGAGACCTTGGCCGAGGGCGATTGGCGCGACCTGCTTGCGCCGCGGTGGGCCTTGGGTTGTGTGGTGGCGGGCGACCCCGTCAAGCGACGTGTCATGGACCAGATCGAGCAATTGCCGGGTTGGGACGTGGTGCCGCAATGGGTGGTGGCCAGCGCGCAAGAAGCGGGTTTGATCAATGGCTACGACCACCCGACACGATTGGGCTCGGACCGTTGGGTGGCCATGATCGGCGCGCGCCAGCATTTGCAAAACCAAGGACAAGCCGGACCGTGTTTGGTGGTGATGGTGGGCACGGCCGTGACGGTGGAAGCCATCGATGCCCAAGGCCGGTTTTTGGGTGGCATCATCTTGCCCGGTCACGGCATCATGTTGCGCGCGCTGGAGTCGGGCACCGCGGGCCTGCACGTGCCCACGGGCCAGGTGTGCGATTTCCCCACCAACACCAGCGACGCGCTGACCAGCGGGGGCACCTTTGCCATAGCCGGCGCCGTGCAGCGCATGGCCGACCATGTGACGAGCCACTGCGGCCAAGCGCCGGTGTGTTTCATGACCGGCGGCGCGGGTTGGAAAATGGTGCCGAGCATGTCCTTGCCGGTGCAGCTGGTGGACAGTTTGATTTTTGATGGTTTGCTGGCGATCGCCAGCCGCCGCTTTTCCGAGTCTTGAATGAAAACAGGGAACCTGTGATGAGCGATTTGAAATCTATATTTGAAGCTGCGGTGGCCAACTCGAGCAAGTTGTCCGAGCGCCCCGACAACGCTACCTTGTTGCGAATTTATGGCCTGTACAAACAAGCCACCCAAGGCGATGTGCAAGGCGTCAAGCCCGGCTTCAGCGATTTGGTGGGCCGCGCCAAATGGGACGCTTGGAACCAGCAAAAGGGCAGCGGCGCCGACACCGCGATGCAGGCCTACGTCGACCTCATCGAGTCGCTGCGCTGACCTGCACCCAGCAGTCGTAGAACACCGCCGCGCGGCCCATGTCGGTCAGTCGCTGGCTGGTGACTTCGTTGACGTTGGTGCCGTTGGTGCCCAGTTTGCGCCACCAAATGCCCATGCCGTTGACCACGCCGGGCCGCGCCCGCGTGTTTACCTTGAGCTGGCATGCGTAACGGCCGCGGTCGTTGAACACCACCACATGTTCTTCGTCGGACAGACCGCGCGCGGTGGCGTCGTCCGGATGCATCTCCAGCCACGGCGCGCCTTCCATGTCGCGCAGGCTTTTGACGTTCACAAAGGTCGAGTTCAAAAAATGCCGTGAAGGTGGCGAAATCATGGCCAGCGGGTAGTCGGGGTGGGTATTGGCGGGCTCGAAGTTGGGCAGGTGGTCGGGTAGACCGTCTTGCCCTTGGTCGGCCAAACGCTGGCTGAAAAATTCACAGCGCCCACTCGGCGTGGGAAAGCCGCCGTCGGCGAACGGCGCATCGGGCACGGACAAGGAGGCAAAACCTTGGTCGAGCAGGACAGAGAAGTCCACCGCATCGCCAAACGCCGTGCGACACAGCGCCTCGTCGCTGTCTTGTAAACACGGGTCGTTCAGGCCCATGCGCTGCGCCAAGTCGCGAAAGAAGTCGGTGTTGGTGCGGGCTTGGCCTACGGGGGGGATGGCCGGGCGGTTGAGTACCACGTCGGTGTGGCCGTAGCTCAAGTGCACGTCCCAATGCTCGAGTTGGGTGGTGGCGGGCAAGATGTAATCGGCCAGGTCGGCGGTGTCGGTCATGAAGTGTTCGAGCACGACCGTGAACAGGTCCTCGCGTGCAAAGCCTTGCACCACGCGGCTGGACTGCGGCGCCACGGCCACCGGGTTGCTGTTGTAGACGATCAGCGCGTCAACCTGGGGCCCAAAGTCGGGGCTGCTCGGGCGCAGCAGGTCGTCCCCGATGGTGCTCATGTTGAGGGTGCGGGGCCGACGATCGCCCAAGAGGTCGGGCCGCGCCAAGGCGTTGCGCTGCACGGGGAAGTTGCTGGAGGCTGAGAGCAGCAAGCCTCCAGCGCGGTGGCGCCAGGCCCCGATCAAGGCGGGCAAGCAGGCGATGGCGCGCACAGCATTGCCGCCGCCACGCACGCGCTGCATGCCGTAGTTCAAGCGGATGGCCGCGGGTTTTGTGGTGCCGTAGTCGCGCGCCAAGCGTTCGATTTGTTCCACGGGGACGCCGCACACCTCGGCCGCGCGCGCGGGCGGCCATTGCAGGGCGCGCTCGCGCAGCGCATTCCAACCCAGCGTGTGCTGTTCGATGTAGCCGTGGTCCAGCCAGTCGTGCACGATGAGTTCGTGCATGAGCGCCAGCGCCAAGGCCGCGTCGGTGCCAGGGCGCAGCGCGATGTGCTCGTGGCATTTGTCGGCGGTTTCGCTGCGCCGTGGGTCGATGCACACCAATCGCGCGCCTCGGCGTTTCGCTTCTTGTGCGACGCGCCAAAAGTGGATGCTGCTGCCGATGGCGTTGCTGCCCCAAATCAGGATCAACTGGGACTCTGCAAAGTGCTGCACGCGCATGCCGAGTTTGCCGCCTAAGGTTTGCGTCAGCGCTTCGGCCCCCGCCGAAGCGCAAATCGTGCGGTCCAACTGCGAGGCGCCCAAGGCGTGAAAAAACCGTGCGGCCATGCCTTCGCCTTGCACCAAGCCCATGGTGCCGGCGTAACTGTAGGGCAAGATGGCCTCGGGGTCGCGTGCGGCGATGCCGCTCAGGTGTTGGGCGATGTCGCCCATGGCTTCGTTCCATGTCACGGGTGTGAACTGTCCGCTGCCTTTGGGACCCACGCGTTTGAGTGGGGTGAGCACGCGTTCGGTGTGGTGGGTGCGCTCGGCGTAACGCGAAACCTTGGTGCACAAGACGCCGTCGGTGCGCGGGTGATCGGGGTTGCCGCGCACGGCCACGGCCACGCCGCCTTCGACGCGGGTGATCAGGGCGCAGGTGTCGGGGCAGTCGTGCGGGCACGCGCCGCGCACCTCCACAGGCTCAAGGGTGGTGGCGGTCATGGCGTGTGTGTTTCTGTGCTGTAGGCTTCGCTCAGGCTCAGCAGGTGCTGGCGTTGGCTGGTTTCTAAGAAGGGTGCGAGCACCTGCAAGGCGTGCTGGGCGCCGCGCAACAAGGCTTGCTGCGCGTTGCCGCTTTCCAAGGCCTGACGGGGGTTTTGAACGTACTCAAAACTCAACCAGTAAGTCACCACGACCACCATGTTGTTGGCCGTGGCCTCGACTTCACGGGCATCGATGCGCACCGCGCCCGAGGACGACAGGCCGTTGAGCAATTGCCGCATGGCCCTGCTTTTGTTGAGCAACACGGTTTTGAAGTGGCTCTCGAGCATGCGGTTGTTGGACAGCAAGTCGTTCAAGTCACGGTACAAAAACCGGTACTGCCACACCAACTCAAACAAGCTGTGCATGAAAAACCAAGCATCTTCCACATCGCGCACGCCTTGGCTGGCGGGCAAGAGCCCGTTCAAAGCGCCTTCGTAGCGCTTGAACAAACCGTTGATCAGCTCCTCTTTGGCGGGGTAGTGGTAGTACAAATTGCCGGGGCTGATGCCCAAGTCGGCCGCGATCATGGTGGTCGACACATTGGGCACGCCAAAGCGGTTGAACAGCTCCAAACTGGCCAACAGGATGCGCTCGGCGGTGCGGCGCGGCGCTTTCTTCACGGAAGCCATTCAGGTTTTTCGGGCGCGCGCCGTGGGGGTTTTGGCTTTGGTTGGGGGCGCAGCGCGGGTGGTTTTGGCTCGGGTCTTGGCGGGGGAGGCCAAAGCGTGCATCTGCGCGATGTGTTCTTCCAAAGCTTGGATGCGCGCTTGAAGGGCGACGATGTCGGGTGCGCTCGGCATGCCCAAGTTCATCAGCGCAGTGGCCACGCGGTTTTCAAACAGGCTCTCCAGTTTGTTCCACTGGCCCGAGGCTTTGTCACTGAATTCGTTGGCGATGCCCGCGACTTGCTCGGTGACCTGTTCGGTGGCTTGGCTCAGTGCCTCGAGCCGGGCTTGGGCAGCGGCTTGGGTTTTGCCTTGCAGCTGTTGGCCTTCGCTGACCAAGGCCTCAAAGACCTTGGCGCCCTCGGCCTGAGCCTTGGCAAAAGCGCCCAGACCAGCCAGCCAGATGTGTTGGGCCGAGTCTTTGACCTGCTCGGCGCGTCCGGTCACGGGGTCTGGGGCGGGGGTGCGGCGTGAGGGGGGTTTGCGTGTGGTGTTCATGCCGACACTGTAAGCCTTGGGCCGCCAATTGGGTAGGGGGGCATGGGCCTACAATTTCACCCAAGCTCCTCCTTGCCCACCGACCCGTGACCGCCATGACCGACTCCGCTGCTCGACTCACCATTCCCCGACAAGACCGCGCCGATACCTTGGCCAGCGCACTGCCCGCTTTGCGGCGCAACCACGGCAAAACCATGGTCATCAAATACGGCGGCAACGCCATGACCGACCCGGCTTTGCAACAAGCCTTTGCCGAAGACGTGGTGATGTTGCAGCTCGCGGGCATCCGCGCGGTGGTCGTGCACGGTGGCGGCCCCCAGATCGAGCAGCTCTTGCAGCGCTTGGGCAAACAAGGCACCTTCATTCAAGGCATGCGGGTCACCGACGCCGAGACCATGTCGGTGGTCGAGTGGGTCTTGGGCGGCCAAGTGCAGCAAACCATTGTCGGGCTGATCAACCAAGCCGGTGGCCGCGCCATGGGCATGACGGGGCGCGATGGCGCCACGATCCAAGCCCAACGCTTGCGTTTGGTCGACAGCCACAACCCCGCCGTGATCCACGACGTGGGGCAGGTCGGCGATGTGGTCTCGGTCGACACGCGCGCCTTGGTGGGCGTGTTGGATGCCGGCATGATTCCCGTCGTCAGCCCCATCGGCTACGGCGTGAACAACGAGAGTTACAACATCAACGCCGATGTGGTGGCCGGCGAATTGGCCAAGGCCTTGCACGCTGAAAAATTGCTGATGATGACCAACATCGCGGGCGTCTTGGACCAAGCGGGTCAGCTCTTGCCCGAACTCTCACCCGCGCGCATCGACGCCCTGTGTGCCGACGGCACGATCTCCGGCGGCATGATCCCCAAGATCGCCGGGGCCTTGGACGCCGCCAAGAGCGGGGTGCAAGCGGTCCACATTTTGGATGGTCGTGTGCCACACGCCCTGCTGTTGGAGGTGCTCGGCAACGAGCCCTTCGGCACCACCATCCGCGCCCAATAAGGTCAACACCATGCAAGCGCCGCACGACGATCCCCACACAGACGAGACGGCCTTGACACCCGAGACCCCACGCAAACGGCCCAAGCCGGGTGAGCGCCGCGTGCAAATCTTGCAGGCCTTGGCCACCATGCTCGAGCAGCCCGGCTCAGAGCGCATCACCACGGCCTCGTTGGCCCAGCAACTCGAAGTCAGCGAAGCCGCGCTCTACCGACACTTCGCCAGCAAGGCACAGATGTTCGAGGCCTTGATCGATTTCATCGAGCAATCGGTCATGGGCTTTGTCGCTCAACTCGAGCAGCGCGAACCCGATGCGCGCCAACGCGCCCGCAAACTCCTGAGTTGGGTTTTGCAGTTTGCCGAAAAAAACCCGGGTTTGTGCCGCGTCATGGTGGGCGACGCCTTGGTCTTGGAGCATGAGCGCTTGCAGCAGCGGGTGAATTTGTTGTTCGACAAACTCGAAGCCCAGCTGCGCCAGTGCCTGCGCGAGGCGGGGGTGGTGGCGGGATCGGCCACGCCCACGGTTCAAGCGCAGGCCGATGCGGCGCTGATGATGGCTTGGTGCGTGGGCCGACTGCAAGGCTTTGCGCGCAGTGGCTTCAAGCGCCTGCCCAGCGAACACCTCGAGCACCATTTGGCCGCCCTGATCCGCTGACGGCGACGGGGCCATCCGGCCCGGCTGCGCCAAGGCGCGTGGCAAATTTTCGGTGAGGGCTTGAAAAAAGCACGGTCGTTCGATTATGATGACCCAACTTTTTGTCGTGTGAAGCCCCCCGCCACCATGCCGAGCCTTGCCCAACCATCCCCTGCACCGTCTGCCGATGCACCGCGCGTGCAGCACAAAGGCCAGCAAACCAAAGCCGCCATCGTGGACGCCGCTTTGGGCTTGGCCACGCAAATTGGCTTGGAAGGTTTGTCCATCGGTGCATTGGCCGAGGTCATGCACATGAGCAAGTCCGGCGTGTTCGCTCACTTTGGCTCGCGCGACGAACTCCAAATGTCGGTGATCCGCGAGTACCACACCCGCTTTGAGCACGAGGTGTTTTTCCCCGCTCTCAAGGCCCCACGCGGCTTGCCGCGTGTGCGCCAGCTGTTTGACAACTGGATGCAGCGCACCTCGGTGGAAATCGATTCGGGCTGCATATACATCAGCGGTGCCGTGGAGTTCGACGACCGCCCAGGCCCTGTGCGTGACGCGCTGGCCAGCTCGGTGCAGGTTTGGCTCGACGCCGTGCGCCGTGCGATTGAGCAGGCGGTGGAGCAAGGCCATTTGCGCCAAAACACCGATGCCGCCCAAATGGGTTTTGAAATTCACGCTTTGATTTTGGCCCTGCACTACGAGGCGCGCTTCATGCGCAACCCCGATTCTCTGCAGCGCGCCGTCAAAGCCTTTGAGTCCATCGTGGCGCGCAACAGCGCCGCTTGATCTTTCACTTTCATCACAGGAGTCCCCACCATGCCCATCTACAACCCGCCCCTGCGCGACATGCGGTTCGTCATGCACGAGGTGCTGCGCGTGGAAGACGAATACAAGGCCTTGCCCGCGCACGCTGAAACCGATGCCGACACCATCAACGCGGTGCTCGAAGAGGGCGGCAAGTTCGCGGCCGAAGTGGCGTTTCCGCTGAACATCGGTGGCGATGCAGAGGGCTGCACACTGGACAAAACCACCCACGCGGTGACCACGCCCAAAGGCTTCAAAGAGGCCTACGCCAAATACATCGAAGGCGGCTGGGCCGCTTTGTCGTGCGACACCGAGTACGGTGGCCAAGGCTTGCCTTTTGTGGTGAACCAGTGCTTCTACGAAATGATGAACTCGGCCAACCAGTCGTGGACCATGTACCCCGGCTTGAGCCACGGCGCTTACGAGTGCTTGCACGCGCACGGCACGCCTGAGCAAAAAGCGCTGTACCTGCCCAAGCTCACCAGCGGCGAGTGGACTGGCACCATGTGCCTGACCGAACCCCATTGCGGCACCGATTTGGGGATGTTGCGCACCAAGGCCGAGCCACTGGCCGATGGCAGCTACGCCATCACCGGTCAGAAAATTTTCATCAGCGCCGGCGAGCACGACTTCACCGACAACATCATTCACTTGGTCTTGGCCCGTTTGCCCGATGCGCCGGTGGGCAGCAAAGGCATCAGCCTGTTCGTGGTGCCCAAGTTCAAGGTCAAGGCCGATGGCAGCATCGGTGAGCGCAACGCCATCCACTGCGGTGCCTTGGAGCACAAAATGGGCATCCACGGCAACGCCACGTGCCAAATGATCTTGGACGGTGCGGTGGGTACCTTGGTGGGCCAGCCGCACAAAGGCCTGTCGGCCATGTTCGTGATGATGAACGCCGCGCGCTTGGGCGTGGGCAACCAGTCGCTGGGATTGACCGAAGTCGCGTTCCAAAACGCCTTGGCTTACGCCAAGGACCGCATCCAGATGCGCAGCCTCTCGGGCACCAAGGCCAAAGACAAGGCCGCCGACCCCATCATCGTGCACCCCGATGTGCGCAAGATGCTGCTCACCGCCAAGGCCTACGCCGAAGGTGGCCGCGCCATGGCCATTTACTGCGCACTCTTGCTCGACAAAGAACTGCACCACCCCGATGAGAAGGTGCGCAAAGACTGCGGTGAGATGGTCGCCTTGCTCACCCCCATCGTCAAAGCCTTCATCACCGACAACGGTTTTGAAGCCACCAACCACTGCATGCAGGTGTTCGGCGGCCACGGCTTCATCAAAGAATGGGGCATGGAGCAGCACGTTCGCGACGCGCGCATCAACATGATTTACGAAGGCACCAACACCATCCAGAGCTTGGACCTCTTGGGCCGCAAGGTTTTGGGCAACAACGGCGCGACTTTGAAGAAGTTCGGTAAGCTCATCGGCGCCTTGGTGACTGAGGAGGGCGTGAACGAAAAAATGGCCGAGTTCATCAACCCGCTGGCGGTGTTGGGCGAGCAGATCACCAAGTTCACGATGGAGATTGGCTTCAAAGGCTTGCAAAACCCCGACGAGGTGGGTGCGGCCGCCGTGGACTACCTGCGCGTGGCCGGGCACTTGGTGTTCGGTTACTTCTGGGCCCGCATGGCGCAGACCGCGCTGCAGCAAATCGCCGCGGGCAACAACGACCCCTTCTACCAGGCCAAGCTGCAAACCGCGCGTTTCTACTTCGCCAAACTGTTCCCCGAAACCGCGACACTGATGCGTCGCGCCCGCGCTGGCAGCAAGGTCCTGATGGACACCGACCTCGCTCTGGCTTGATGTTCCCGTTCCCCACCACCACCTCAAAGGAGACTCGCATGTTCAAAAAGACCCTTGCATTCGCCGCCCTGGCCACCGCCAGCCTGCTCGCCAACGCCCAGGCCACGCCGGTGGGTCTGTGGAAAACCATCGACGACGAGTCGGGCAAAGAAAAATCGCTGGTGCGCATCCAAGAGGCCAATGGCCAATTGACCGGCACGATCGAGAAATTTCTCGATCCCGCCACCAAACCCGATGTGAAATGCGATCTGTGCTCCGATGAGCGCAAAGGCAAGCCGATTTTGGGCATGCAAATTTTGCGTGGCCTCAAACCCACCGACGACAAAGCGCGCTGGGACGGCGGCGAGATCTTGGACCCCAACAAAGGCAAGATCTACAAGAGCCGCATCACCTTGATTGATGGTGGCAAAAAACTGGAGATGCGCGGCTACATCGGTGCGCCCCTGTTGGGTCGCACCCAAGTTTGGGTCCGCACCGAATAAACCGACGCCCCATCGCCTCATCACCTCTCTGGAAACACCATGTCTCGTTTCATCGTTCGCAAAGTCGCCGTTTTGGGCGCGGGGGTGATGGGCGCGCAAATCGCCGCCCATCTGGTCAACGTCAAAGTGCCGGTGGTGCTGTTCGATTTGCCGGCCAAAGAGGGGCCGAAAAACGGCATCGTCCTGCGCGCGGTGGAAAACCTGCGCAAGATGAAGCCCTCGCCCCTGGGCGTGAGCAGCGATGCCGATCGCATCGTGCCGGCGAATTACGAAGACGACCTGTCGCAACTCAAAGACTGCGACCTCATCATCGAGGCGATTGCCGAGCGCATGGATTGGAAGCGCGACCTGTACGCCAAGATCGCGCCACACGTGGGTGCGCATACCTTGCTCGCGTCCAACACCTCGGGCTTGTCGATCACGGCGCTCAGCGACGCCTTGCCCAAGGCGCTGCGAACTCGCTTTTGTGGCATCCACTTCTTCAACCCACCGCGCTACATGAGCTTGGTGGAGTTGATCGCCACGCCCGCGAGTGCCCCCGACATGCTCGACCGCTTGGAGGCCTTTGTCACCAGCACGCTGGGCAAGGGCGTGGTGCGCGCCAAAGACACACCCAACTTCGTGGCCAACCGCATCGGTGTGGTGGGCATGCTCAGCACCATGCACGAGGTCGAACGTTTTGGTTTGAGTTACGACGTGGTGGACGACCTGACCGGCAAGCGTTTGGGCCGCGCCTCCAGCGGCACCTTCCGCACCGCTGATGTGGTGGGCTTGGACACCATGGCCCACGTCATCAAGACCTTGCAAGACACCTTGAGCCCCGAGACCGATCCGTTTTACGGCAGCTTCGGCACCCCCGAGGTGCTCAAGACCTTGATCGAAAAAGGCCACTTGGGTCAAAAAACCAAGGCCGGTTTTTACAAGAAAGTGGGCCGCGACATCCTGCGCTTTGACATGGACAGCCAGGACTATGTGCCTGGCGGTGAAAAAGCCGACGAGGTCTATGGCCGCATGCTCAAAAAACCCGCTGCCGAGCGCTTGCCATTGCTGCGCAACAGCGAAGGCCCGCAAGGCCAGTTCCTGTGGGCGATTTTGCGCAACGGTTTCCACTACGCTGCGGTGCACCTGGACTCGATCGCCGAGACCGCCCGCGACGTCGACTTGGCCATGCGCTGGGGCTTCGGCATGAAACAAGGCCCGTTTGAGCTCTGGCAAGAAGCCGGTTGGCTCAACGTGGCCAAGATGGTGCAAGAGGACATCGACGCCGGCAAAGCCCTGTGCAAGACGCCGCTGCCGGACTGGGTGTTCAAAGGCCCGGTGGCCGACGCGGGTGGTGTGCACACCACCCAGGGTTCTTGGAGCCCCAGCTCGGGCCGTTTTGAGCCACGCCGCCGTTTGCCGGTGCACGAGCGGCAAGTCTTCCCTGAGTTGCTCTTGGGCGAGGCCGGTCCGCGTTTCGAGCAAGCCGGTACCACGGTCATGGACAACGGCGCCTTGCGCGTCTGGACCTTCGATGAGCCCGCTTTGAAAGGCGTGTTGATCGCCAGCATCACCACCAAGATGCACACCATCAGCATGGAGGTGTGTGAAGGCTTGATGGCCGCGGTCGACTTGGCCGAGCAGTCTTACGAAGGCTTGGTGATTTGGTCGGGCGACGAACCGTTCAGTGTCGGCGCCGATTTGCAAGCCATGTTGCCGGCCTTCATGGCCGTGGGCGTGTCGGCGGTGGAAGACGCCGAAGGCTTCATGCAACAAACCTTCTTGCGCTTGCGCTACGCCCAAGTGCCGGTGGTCAGCGCGATTCGCGGCATGGCCTTGGGCGGCGGCTGCGAAATGGCGGTGCACTGCGCACGCCGCGTGGTGCACATGGAGAGCTACATCGGTTTGGTCGAGGTGGGTGTGGGCTTGATCCCCGGCGCCGGTGGCCTGACCTACATCGCCCGCCGGGCTGCAGAGAATGCGCAAGCGTCCAGTGGCAAAGACCTCTTGCCCTTCCTGACCGAGGGCTTCACGGCCGCGGCCATGGCCAAGGTCGGCACCAGCGCCTTGGAGTCGCGCCAACTGGGCTATGTGTTGCCTACCGACGTGGTGGTGGCGCACAAAGACGAGCTGCTGTTCGTGGCGGCCAACGAGGCGCGCGCGCTGTTCCACAGCGGCTACCGTCCACCCTTGCAGACCCTGTTTGCGGTCGGTGGCCGTTCGGTCAAAGCCACCATCATGGGCCAGCTGGTCAACATGCGCGATGGGGGCTTCATCAGCCAACACGACTTCCACATCGCCACCTTGATCGCCCATGTGCTGACCGGCGGCGACGTCGATGCCGGCACCTTGGTCAGCGAGGCCTACCTGATGACCTTGGAGCGACAAGCGTTCTGCGACTTGATCGTGCACCCCAAAACCCAAGAACGGATTTTGGCCATGCTCAACACCGGCAAGCCCTTGAGAAACTGAACACCCGGAGTCACCATGAAACAGTTGCAAGACGCTTACATCGTTGCGGCCACCCGCACCCCCATTGGCCGCTCGCACAAGGGCGCGTTCAAACACCTGCGCCCCGACGACCTGCTGGCCCACGCCCTGCGCGCCGCGCTCGCCCAAGTCCCAGGCTTGGACCCCAAGGCCATCGAAGACGTGATCTGTGGTTGCGCCATTCCCGAAGCCCAACAAGGCCTGAACGTGGCGCGCATCGGTGCCATCTTGGCCGGCTTGCCCAACAGCGTGGGTGGCATCACCGTCAACCGCTTTTGTGCGTCGGGCTTGTCGGCCATCGCCATGGCCGCCGACCGCATCCGCGTGGGCGAGGCCGACGTGATGATCGCTGCCGGCACCGAGAGCATGAGCATGGTGCCCATGATGGGCAACTCGCCCAGCCTCTCGCCCACGATTTTCGCCAACACCGACGACATCGATCGCTACGGCATCGCCTATGGCATGGGCCTGACGGCCGAGAAAGTCGCGCAGCAGTGGAAGGTTTCGCGCGACGACCAAGACGCTTTTGCGGTGCAGTCGCACGCGCGCGCCGTGGCTGCCATGCAGGCCGGTGAATTCAAGGACGAGATCACGCCCCTGACCGTGCAAGACCGCCGCGTCGATTTGGATTCGGCGCAGGTCTCGGTGAACGAGCGCACCATCAGCTTGGACGAGGGCGCACGCCCGGACACCAACTTGGAAGGCTTGGGTAAATTGCGCACCGTTTTCTCGGCGCGCGGCTCGGTCACCGCGGGCAACAGCTCACAAACCAGCGACGGCGCGGGTGCTTTGATCTTGGCCAGCGAAGCGGCCATCAAACGCTACAACCTCACGCCCTTGGCGCGGTTCGTCAGCTACGCCAGCCGCGGTGTGCCGCCCCACATCATGGGCATCGGCCCGGTCGAGGCCATTCCCGCCGCGCTGCGTTACGCGGGTTTGAGTCAGCAAGACATCGACTGGTTCGAACTCAACGAGGCTTTTGCTGCGCAGTCGCTGGCCGTGATGAACACGCTGGGCCTGGACCCCGCCAAGGTCAACCCCATGGGCGGTGCGATCGCCTTGGGCCACCCGCTGGGTGCGACCGGCGCCATCCGCGCCGCCACGGTGGTGCACGCGCTCAAACGCCACCAAAAGAAGTACGGTATGGTGACCATGTGCGTCGGCATGGGTCAAGGCGCCGCCGGCATTTTTGAAAGGGTCTGACCATGAGCGACATCCTCAACCACACCGAAGGCGGTGTGTGCACCCTGACCTTCAACCGCTTGGACAAAAAGAACTCCATCACCGCGGCCATGTACGCGACCTTGGCCGAGGCCTTGCGCCAAGCGCAGAACGACGACGCGGTGCGTTGTTTGGTGTTCCAAGGCCACGAGACGGTGTTTTCGGCCGGTAACGACATCGCCGACTTTTTGAACCACCCACCGTCCGAGCCCTCGGCACCGGTGTTTTTGTTCTTGCGTGCTTTGGCCGAATTTCCCAAGCCTTTGTTGGCGGCGGTGTGCGGCCCGGCCGTGGGCATCGGCACGACGATGCTTTTGCATTGCGACCTGGTGTACGCCGGTGACAACGCGGCGTTCGCCATGCCCTTCGTGAATTTGGGGCTCTGCCCCGAGGCCGCTTCGAGCTTGCTAGCGCCGCAGATGATGGGTCACCACCGCGCGGCCGAAGCCTTGCTCTTGGGTGAGCCCTTCATGGCCGAGGCGGCCTTGGAAGTGGGTTTGGTCAACCGCGTGTTGCCGCCCACCGAAGCCGCGTCGTACGCGCATTCGGTGGCGCACAAATTGGCGCAAAAACCCTTGTCTTCCTTGATCGAGACCAAGCGCTTGATGAAGCAAGCGCAACTGCCCGCGGTGCTCGACACCATCGATCGCGAAGCCGAGAGCTTTGCCCGCTTGTTGCGCGCACCAGCGGCCAAAGAGGCGTTTGGCGCCTTCATGGAGCGGCGCAAGCCCAACTTCGCCGGGCTCTGAGCCCTGTAGCAGGTTTATGACAAGCCAGTGATGGCTTGGTAAGCCGCGCGGGTGCTGGGGCTCACCGAAGCCAAGACCTGTTGGTGCGGCGTTTGGTGGCGCATCACCAAACGCGCCGAAGCCACGGCTTGAGAGCGGCAAAACCAATGGCAAGAGTGCTGGAACAAAAACAGCTCAGCGCTCATGCGAAACGCCTGATCGCGGTGGCTCAGGCCTTGGGCGTTGGCGTGGACCTCGGCGATGCCGCGGGCGTGCACGGCCATCAGGTCGCGCAAATCAAAACACTGGGCGGGCAAGAGCTGGTTGACCCAAGGCAGAGCCAGCGGCCAACGGCTGGTGCGCCAAGCGGCGGCGTCGCTGCGCGCCATGCTGCTGTGCAGCTGTTGCAGGTGGTCGGCCAAGGTAGCTTGTTGGTTGTACAGCAGTTGCCAAACGGATTCGCGTCGCGAGGCGTCGTCCTCGCCCAGCGCACGCAAATAGCCTTCGATGAGTTGACCCATGAGGTTTTCAATCGGGCGCGCGCGCAAATGTTCGGCGAGCAAAGCGATGCGCCGTGACTGTTCGCGGTTTTTTTGCACAAAAGCGATGAGGGCCGCCAGCCCCATTAACATGACCATTTCCATCCCCCTATTGTCTGGCCTTTTTGGATGTTCCCATGACCCCACCCCAAGTCTCCTCAGGTCCCCTGGTGTTTGAACCGGAATTTGTCGCTGGTTTGAAGTCGATCTTCGAAGACAAGATCGTGTTCAACCGGGTCTTGGGTTTGAAGATCGTCGAACTCTCGCCTGAGCGGGTGAGCGCGCGCATCGACATGCGACCCGAACTGGTGGGGCATTTCAGCTACAACCGCATCCACGGCGGGGTGATCAGCGCGGGCTTGGACGCCATGGGCGGTTTGGCGGTGATGGTGGCCATTGGGGCGCGCCACATGGACGAGCCGCCGGGACAACGCCTGCACCGCTTCGCCAAGCTCGGCACCATCGATTTGCGAGTGGACTATCTGCGTCCTGGAATCAGCGAACACTTCGAACTCAGCGCCGAGGTCATGCGCTTGGGCTCGCGCGTGGCCTCCACGCGCATGGAGTTTCGCGCTGCCGATGGCAAGTTGCTGTCGTGCGGCAGCGGGGCTTACATCGTGTCCTGATCGCGGACTTCAGCGCGCAATGGGGCACGGGCGGCCATCGTCGTCGATGGCCACATAGGTCAAGCTGGCCTCGGTGACTTTGATGTAGCGGCCTTGCTCGGTAAAGCGCTCGGCATAGACCTCCACTGCGATGGTGATCGAGGTGTTTCCGATGCGCTCGACGCGGGCAAAAAAGCTCAAGATGTCGCCCACCCGCACCGGCTGTTTGAACACGAATTGGTTCACCGCCACCGTGGCGTATCGGCCGCGCACGTAACGTGCGGGCAACACGGCACCGGCCAAGTCCACCTGGGCCATGACCCAACCCCCAAAAATATCGCCGTTGGCGTTGCAGTCCGCAGGCATGGGAATGACCTTGAGCACCAGGTCTTGGTCGGTGGGCAGTTGCACCACCGGAGTGGCATGGGCGCGGGCGTCGGATGTGTGAAGTGTGGACATGGGCACAATCGGTGGCTGAACTACCGGTATTTTGCTGTATGCGACCCTCTCACACCGCCTCCCTCCCATCCGCTCCCGAATCCCCGGCCCAGGGCCGATCGGACTGGGAGACCCTCAGCCGCTTGTTTCCCTACCTGTGGCAATACAAGTGGCGCGTGGCGATAGCCTTGAGCTTCATGGTGGCGGCCAAGGTAGCCAACGTGGGCGTCCCAGTCTTGCTCAAGGAACTGGTCGACACCCTGTCGCCCCAACCCGACATCGCCACGGCCTTGCTGGTGGTGCCACTGGGTTTGTTGTTGGCCTACGGCCTGTTGCGCTTGTCCACCAGCGTGTTCACCGAGTTGCGCGAACTGGTGTTTGCCAAAGCCACCGAAGGTGCCACGCGCAGCATCGCGCTGCAGGTGTTTGGCCACTTGCACGCGCTCTCGCTGAGGTTTCACTTGGACCGACAAACCGGGGGCATGACGCGCGATATCGAGCGCGGCACGCGCGGCGTTCAGTCGCTTATCTCGTACTCGCTCTACAGCATCTTGCCCACGATCATCGAAGTGGCCTTGGTCTTGACCTTGTTGGGCTCGATGTTCGACATGGGCTATGTCTGGATCACTTTGGTCGCGTTGGTGCTCTACGTGAGCTTCACCATCGTGGTGACCGAGTGGCGCACCCAGTTTCGCCGCCAAATGAACGAGCTGGAGTCGACCAGCCAAAGCAAGGCCGTGGACTCGTTGCTCAACTACGAGACCGTCAAGTACTTCAACAACGAGACCTTTGAGGCCGAGCGCTACGACCAGTCGCTGCAGCGCCTGCGCCGCGTGCGCATCAAAACCCAAAACACCTTGTCGATGCTCAACGCGGGTCAGCAGCTCATCATCGCCACCGCCTTGGTGCTGATGTTGTGGCGCGCCACCCAAGGTGTCGTCGAGGGTCGCCTGACTTTGGGGGATTTGGTGATGGTCAACGCCTTCATGATCCAGCTCTACATCCCCCTGGGATTTTTGGGTGTGCTCTACCGCGAGATCAAGCAAAGCCTGACCGACTTGGACAAGATGTTCGTGCTGCTCGAAAAAGACCGCGAGATCGCCGACGCGCCGGGCGCGTCCGATTTGGTCTTGTCTGGCCCGCCCGAGGTGGCGTTCGAGAACGTGCACTTCGGCTACACACCGGCGCGCGAGATTTTGCACGGCGTGAGCTTTGTCATCCCCCCGGGCAAAACGGTGGCGGTGGTGGGGCCCTCGGGTTCGGGCAAGTCCACGCTGGCGCGTTTGATGTACCGCTTCTACGACGTGAGCAACGCCGACCAAGGCGGGCGCATCACCATCAACGGCCAAGACATCCGCGCCGTCACGCAGTCCAGCGTGCGCCAGTCCATCGGCATCGTGCCGCAAGACACCGTGCTCTTCAACGACACCATCGAATACAACATCTTGTATGGGCGTCCCGACGCCGGCCACGAAGCCGCCGTGCAAGCCGCTCAGGCCGCGCACATCCACAGCTTCATCGAAAAATTGCCCAAGGGTTACGCGACCACGGTGGGCGAGCGTGGTCTGAAACTCTCGGGCGGTGAGAAGCAGCGCGTGGCCATTGCACGCACCTTGCTCAAAAACCCACCGGTGGTTATTTTTGACGAGGCCACCTCGGCCTTGGACTCGGCCAACGAGCGCGCGATTCAAAGCGAACTCAAAGACGCGGCGCGCAACAAGACCAGTTTGGTGATCGCGCACCGCTTGTCCACCGTGGTCGATGCCCACGAGATCCTCGTGCTCGAGCACGGCCACATCGTGGAGCGCGGCACCCACGCTGAACTCGTGGCCCGAGGTGGTGTTTACGCGGGTATGTGGGCGCTGCAGCAAAACGCATAATTGCGCCATGGACACCAAATGGTTGGAAGACTTTGTCAGCTTGGCTGAAACGCGCAGTTTCAGCCGTTCCGCGCAATTGCGTCACGTCACGCAACCGGCGTTTTCTCGGCGCATCCAGTCGCTCGAGGCTTGGGCGGGCACCGACTTGGTGGACCGCTCGTCCTACCCCACGCGCCTCACGCCGGCTGGGCAGACCCTTTACGAGCAAGCGCTGGAGATGCTGCAAACCCTGCAAAGCGCACGCACCATGCTGCGCGCGCACAGCAGCACCGCCCAAGACGTCATCGAGTTTGCGATGCCCCACACGTTGGCCTTCACGTTTTTCCCCGGTTGGTTGTCCAGTCTGGCCGAGCTGTTTGGCCCCGTCAAAAGCCGCGTGACCGCGCTCAACGTGCACGACGCGGTGATGCGTTTGACCCAAGGCGGCTGCGATTTGCTGATTGCTTTTCACCACCCGGCGCAGCCTTTGCAGCTCGACCCCAAGCGCTATGAAATGCTGCCCTTGGGGCGCGAGACCATGGCGCCGTACGTCAAGCCCACGGCCCAAGGCACACCGATGTTCGCGTTGCCGGCGTCGGGTTCGGCTCCGCAGCCGTATTTGGCTTATGCCCCAGGCGCTTACTTGGCGGGTGTGGCCGAGCACGTGATCAAACAAAGCCCCACGCCACTGCATTTGGAGCGGGTGTACGAAACCGATATGTCCGAAGGCCTCAAGGCCATGGCCTTGGAGGGACACGGCATCGCCTTTTTGCCCGCCAGTGCGGTGCGCCAAGAATTGCGCCAGAACAAACTGGTGCCGGCCATGCCCGGCTTGGAGGCCAGCATCGACATCCGTGTTTACCGTGAACGCAGTCAACCCGGACAAGCCGCGGGTGCGGCCGAGCCGCTCTGGCAACACCTCTTGGCCCACCCGCTGGCTGCCATTTGAGACAATGGGGCCATGAACGCCCCGATCAACACCCTGACCCTGACCCGACCCGACGACTGGCACGTGCACGTGCGCGATGGTGAGGCCTTGTACACCGTGGTGCCGCACACCGCCGCCCAGTTCGGTCGTGCCATCGTCATGCCCAACCTCAAGCCGCCGGTGACCACCGCCGCGCAGGCCTTGGCTTACAAAGCACGCATCTTGGCCGCCGTGCCAGCCGGCGTGGACTTTGAGCCGCTGATGACGCTCTACCTCACCGATAACTTGGCCCCCGACGAAATCGCGCGCGCCAAGGCCGCCGGTGTCGTGGCCGCCAAGCTCTACCCCGCCGGGGCCACCACCAACAGCGATGCTGGCGTGACCGACATGCGCAAGATTTACCCCGTGCTGGAGGCCATGCAGCGCGAAGGCATGCTTCTGTTGGTTCACGGCGAAGTCACCTCGCCCGACATCGACCTCTTCGACCGCGAAGCCGTCTTCATCGAGCAGGAACTCATCCCGCTTCGCCGTGCTTTTCCGGGTCTGAAGATCGTGATGGAGCACATCACCACCCAAGAAGCTGCGCAGTTCGTGGCACAGGCCGATGCCATGCTGGGCGCCACCATCACGGTGCACCACCTGCTCTACAACCGCAACGCCATCTTCACTGGCGGCATTCGCCCGCACTACTACTGCTTGCCGGTGTTGAAGCGCGAGACCCACCGCTTGGCCTTGGTGCAAGCCGCTACCAGCGGTTCGCCCAAGTTCTTTTTGGGCACCGACAGCGCGCCGCACGCCGCCCACCTCAAAGAACACGCCACCGGTTGTGCGGGTTGCTACACCGCGCACGCCGCCATGGAGTTGTACGCCGAGGCGTTTGACAAGGCTGGGGCGCTCGACAAGCTCGAAGGCTTTGCCAGTTTCTTTGGTGCCGATTTCTATGGTCTGCCCCGCAACCGGGGCACCATCACCTTGCAGCGTGAGAACTGGGTGCCACCGGAGTCGTTTGTTTTGGGTGAAGCCACGCTCAAACCCTTGCGCGCTGGTGAAGCCCTGCACTGGCGTGTGCAGGCCTGACGCTTCGCGCAGCGCGCTGCGCGGGATCGATTGGGCTGCGCCCTGGTTGGCCCATTGGGCCGCACTGGGGCCGACGATCCAGAGCGCCTTGGCGCAGGATGGGGCTTGGCCCGAGCTGCTCAACACGCACTTGAACGCACCGGTGCGCTTTGTGCCCCAAGCCGATTTGCCCGAGGGGCAAGCCTACGAGAGCTTCATTGGCGAGCATGCCGCTGTGCCCACCCGCGAGGGCTTGCACGACGCCTTCAACGCCCTGTGCTGGCACCAGTGGCCCCAGAGCAAGCGCCGCCTCAACCGGCTTCAGGTGGCCGAGATCGCGCGTTTGGGCATTGGTGCGGCGCGCGGGCCGGTTCGCGACGCCCTGACCCTGATCGACGAAAACGCCGTGCTCTTGCAAGCGCCTGAGGCGCTGTGGTCTTCGCTGTTGCGCCGAGATTGGCCGACTTTGTTCGTGGAAGGTCGGGCGCTATGGGCGCAAGCCCGCGTGGGTATGGTGGGACACGCTTTACTGGAGAAACTGCACCAGCCCTACAAGTCCATCACCGCCCATGTGTGGGCCGTCCCCGTGCCCTTGGCGCTGGGGGATGACTGGGCGGCGTGGGACAACTGGTTCGCCCAAGGCCTGAGCGCCGAGGGCTTGGCCCGCAAGCCGTTGACCCCACTGCCGGTGCTGGGCATCCCCGGTTGGTGGCCAGCCAACCAAGATCCGGGCTTTTACGCCGACCCGCAGGTCTTCCGTGCACCCCGTGCCCCGGTGGGGGCTTGAACTTTTGGTCTGCGCCCGCATCTGATTGGCCAGTATCATTCCCAACCATTGGGTTAATCGGAGTCCACATGAAACGCATCTTTTTGTTGATCTTGACCAACTTGGCCGTCATGGCCGTGTTGCTGGTGACCACCCGCCTGCTGGGCGTGGACCGCTTTTTGACGGCCAACGGCCTGAACCTGACCGCGTTGGCCGGCTTTTCGCTGGTCATCGGTTTTGGTGGCGCCTTCATCTCCTTGCTCATCAGCAAGCCCATGGCCAAGTTCAGCACCGGCGCGCGCGTGATCAACCAGCCGCAGAACGCCGATGAGGCTTGGATCGTCCAGACCGTCGAGCGCTTCGCCAACCAAGCCAACATCGGCATGCCCGAAGTGGCGATTTTTGAGGGCGAGCCCAACGCTTTTGCCACCGGCGCGTTCAAGAACTCGGCCTTGGTTGCCGTCTCCACCGGTTTGTTGCGCAACATGACCCGCGAAGAAGTCGAGGCCGTCATTGGCCACGAGGTCGCTCACATCGCCAACGGCGACATGGTGACCATGACACTCATCCAAGGTGTCATGAACACCTTCGTGGTCTTCCTCAGCCGCGTGATCGGTTATTTGGTCGACAGCTTTTTGCGCAAGGGCGACAACCAAAGCAGCGGCCCCGGCATGGGCTACTACATCACCACCATCGTGATGGACATTGTTTTGGGCGTCTTGGCCGCGATGATCGTGGCCTGGTTCAGCCGCCAGCGGGAATTCCGCGCCGACGCGGGTGCCGCGCAGATGATGGGCCGCAAGCAACCCATGATCAACGCCTTGGCCCGCTTGGGTGGCGTGACGGCAGGAGAATTGCCCAAGACCATGCAGGCCATGGGCATCGCGGGTGGTTTGGGCAAGTGGTTCTCGACCCACCCCCCCATCGAAGAGCGCATCGCCGCCTTGCAGCGCGGCTGATCAGGCCTGGGCCAGGGTGGCCTGGGCCACGGCCTCGGCCACTTTGATGCCGTCCACCCCGGCCGACAAAATGCCACCCGCGTAACCCGCGCCTTCACCGGCCGGGTACAAACCGCGGGTGTTGAGGCTTTGAAAGTCCTCGCCCCGGGTGATGCGCAGCGGCGCGCTGGTGCGCGTCTCCACCCCGGTCAGCAAAGCATCGGCCATGTCGAAGCCTTTGATTTTTCGGCCAAACACCGGCAGCGCTTCGCGCATGGCTTCAATGGCATAGGCCGGCAAAGACGGCGCCAAGTCGCCCAGATGGATGCCGGGTTGGTATGAGGGTTGCACCTCGCCCAACGCGCTGGACGGCTGCCCGGCCAAGAAGTCGCCCACGCGCTGGCCCGGCGCATCGTAGCTGCTGCCGCCCAAAGTGTAGGCGCGGCTCTCCAATTGGCGTTGCAGCACGATGCCCGCCAGCGGGTGGTGCTGACCTTGTGCGATCAGCGCCTTCGCTTGATCGGCATAGCGTGGCCCATCGATATCGCCAAATGCGGCCGTCCACAGCGGCGCGTCCTGAGGGAATTGCAGCGGGAAGTCGCTCGGCTCAATGCCCACCACCAAACCCGCGTTGGCGTTGCGTTCGTTGCGCGAATACTGGCTCATGCCGTTGGTCACCACCCGGCCGGGCTCGGACGTGGCGGCCACCACCGTACCGCCAGGACACATGCAAAAGCTGTACACCGCACGGCCGTTTTGCGCGTGGTGCACCAGCTTGTAGTCGGCCGCGCCCAAGAGTGGGTGGCCAGCGTGGCGGCCCCAGCGGGCTTGATCGATCACGCTTTGGGGGTGTTCGATGCGAAAGCCCACCGAAAACGGTTTGGCTTCCATGTACACCCCCGCGTCCCACATCAGGGCAAAGCTGTCGCGCGCGCTGTGGCCCAAGGCCATGACCACGCGCCGCGCGGGCAGCAACAGTTCTTTTTCGGTGTCGAGCCGGCGCACGCGCAGGGCTTGTACCTCGGCTTGGCCGTCGGCGCCGGGTGCGCGTTCGATGCCGGTCAGCAGGTGCTCAAAACGGATCTCACCGCCCAGCGCGATGATTTTTTCGCGCATGGCCTCGACCACCTTGACCAGCTTGAAGGTGCCGATGTGCGGGTGCGCTTGGTAGAGGATTTCGGGCGGTGCACCAGCGTCCACGAATTCGTGCATCACCTTGCGGCCCAAGAAGCGCGGGTCTTTGATTTGGCTGTAGAGCTTGCCGTCGGAAAACAGGCCCGCGCCGCCTTCGCCGTACTGCACGTTGCTGTTGGGGTTGAGCACTTTTTTGCGCCACAGGCCCCAGGTGTCTTTGGTGCGTTGGCGCACCGGCTTGCCGCGCTCGAGCACGATGGGGCGCAAGCCCATTTGCGCCAGCGCCAGTGCGGTGAACAAACCGCAAGGCCCCAGGCCCACGACCACGGGGCGATCGGCCGCTTGCGCGGGCCAGCCGGCGGGGGCCGTGGCGGGGGGCTGCCAACGCATGTCGGGCGTGGCGATGATGTGGGGGTTCTTCTCGTGCTGGGTCAGCAGCGAGGGGGCTTGGCCGGGTTCGGCCAGCGTCACGTCCACGATGTACACCGCCAGCAGATCGGCCTTGCGCGCATCGAAGCTGCGCTTGAAGACCTGCAGCTCGGCGATGGCCGCCGGGTCCACGCCCAGCGCCTGTGCGGCCAAGCGCGTGAGCGCTTCAAGGGGGTGGGGCGGCGGTAGGCGGTCGTCGTCGGTTTCGGTGGGTGCGTCGGCGGCGCGGCGGTGCTCGGTCGGCACCTCGGTGAGCGGGAGTTTTAGTTCGGCAATGCGGATCATGGGGAGGGCTTGTGGTGATCAAGCAGGCATGAAAAGAAGGTGATTGTCGCAGGCGCGTGGGTCCCAACTGTTGCGTCGGCGGTGTATGACAATTTGGAGATTCATGTCATACTGGATCGGTGCCCATTGACTCACAAGGAGTGACCATGTTGTCGGTTCGTTTGCCCGATGCCATTGAGCGTGATTTGGTGCAGTTTTGTGCCGCCCGCAATTTGACCAAATCGCAAGTCGTCCAAGAAGCCTTGGCCGAATACTTGGTGACGGCCAAGTCAACGACGGCGGCCAAACCGCCCATCGAGCCCGACTTGTCTTTTTTGGCGGTCGATGATCCGATTCGTCAGTTCATTGGCATCGCCAAAGACGGGCCCAGCACCGATGAGTGGATGGCCACCACGCGTGGTGAGGACTGGAACAGGCCATGATTTTGGTCGACACCAACGTGCTGTTGGACGTCTACAAAGCCGATCCGATTTGGATGTCTTGGTCTTTGAAACACTTGCGTGGCGCCAAGCCCGGTCAATTGGCCATCAACATGGTGGTGTATGCCGAGCTGGCGGGGCACCCGGCTGAGCCGGCTCACCTGGACCTGTTTTTGGAGACGCTGGGCATCCAGATGTTGGAGATGACGCGCCCAGCCGCTCGCATGGCCGGCTTGGCTTTTCGGCAATACCGTCAGCGCGGGGGTGCCAAGTCTGGGGTGCTGCCCGATTTCTTCATCGGGGCCCACGCCAACAGCGGCGGACACAAACTGTTGACCCGCGATGCGGGTCGTTACCAGACGTACTTTCCGACCATCCAGCTCATCAGCCCTTGACGACGGGCTGTTGCGAAGATCAATCGCGTCATAATCGAGCGGTGAAGCGCGCCAGACCGCCGCTGGTGCAACCTCGCAAGAGGACCCGAAAGGGAGCACTGGAGGAACGTCCGGACTGCACAGGACAGCGTAGGAGGTAACACCTCTCCACCGATCAGCCGACAGGGGCAACCCCGACGGCCCTAAGGTGAGGATCAGAGCAACAGAGACGAGTCTTGGGGCCTTGTGCCCCAGGGGTGAAACGGGCAATCTCTACGCGCAGCAATACCAAATAGGCCAACGTTGACGTGGTTCCGCGGAGTTGGCGGGTAGGTAGCACCGAGCCGCTTGGGTGACCAGCGGCCCAGATGAATGGCGGTCACATGGGGGGAAACCCCCGTGCACAGAATCCGGCTTATCGGTGCGCTTCACACTTTATCGCCGGGGCGCTGCGCCAGCAGCAGCGCCTTGATCTCGGCCAACTCGGTGCGCAGGGTTTTGACTTCGGCGTGCAGTTCGTCTTCCAAGGTTTTGCCCACTTTTTCCACCGAGTCCAACGCGATTTGGTGTTCACCTTCTTGGAAGGTTTGCATCGCGTTGACGATGATGGCGATGAACAGGTTGAGCATCGTGAACGTGGCAAACAAAATGAACACGATGAAGAAGGCCCAAGCCCAAGGGGCTTGTTCCATCACCGGGCGCGCGATGCCCATGGACCAGCTCTCCAGCGTCATCACTTGGAACAAGGTGTAGAGCGAGCGGCCCAAATGCCCGAACCACTCGGGAAACAGCGCGCCAAACAGGTGCGTGGCGATCACGCCAAACACATAAAACACCAGCAGCAAGACCAAGGCGATCGAGGACAAGCCCGGGATGGCGCTGAGCAGCGCGCCCACCACGCGGCGCATGGACGGCACGATGGTGAGCATGCGCAGCACGCGCAAGACGCGCAAAGCCCGCAACACGGCAAACGGGCCGCTGGCGGGTACCAAGGCGATGGCGACCACCGCGAAGTCGAACAAACTCCAAGGGTCGCGCCAAAACGCCAGGCGGTGCACGTACATGCGCAGCGAAATTTCGGCCACAAACACCGCCAAGATGCCTTTGTCCAACAACAAGATCCAACGGCCCGCGGCCTGCATGACCGTGGGCGAGGTTTCCAGTCCCAAGATGATGGCGTTGATGATGATCAGGCTCAGGATGGTGCGCTGAAAAAGCGGGGTGTCCAACCACGCGTGGACGTGTTGACGCAGGGGGCTCAAGGGCACGGCAGAGGAACTCATGGTGAAGCGGTGGGGGGTTAAAAGAAGGGATTGTCGGGCATTCTGAGCGCTTGGGTGAGCAGGTCTGTTGCCTGCCCGGGTTTACAGTCGACGCCATGCCCTCTGTCCCCTTTCATGTCTTGCCCGTCTTGGTGCTCGCGCAGTTCGCGGGCACCTCTTTGTGGTTCGCGGTCAACGCCGTCATGCCCGATTTGCAACTCGCCTTTGGCTGGCCAGCCACGGCCGTGGGCAGCCTCACCTCGGCCTTGCAGTGGGGCTTCATCGTGGGCACTTTGGTGTTCGCGCTCTTGGCCTTGGCCGATCGCTTTCGCGCCACGCGGGTGTTTTTGTTTTGTGCACTGGCCGGTGCGGCTTGCACCGTGGGCGCTTGGGCCATGGTCGCGGATTTCACGGCGCTGCTGGCTTGGCGTTTTGCCACGGGGTTTTTCTTGGCCGGCATTTACCCGGTGGGCATGAAGATCGCTTCACAGTGGTACCGCCAAGGCTTGGGGGCGGCGCTGGGGTATTTGGTGGGCGCCTTGGTCTTGGGCTCGGCCAGCGCGCACGGTTTGCGTGCCGTGGCCGATGCGCTGCCCTGGCCCAGCATCATGCTGGGTGTGGCCGCTTTGGCCGCGGCTGGGGGCTTGCTCATCCTCACGCTGGGTGAGCCGCCACAAGCGCCCGTGCGCGTGAGCCGCATGCAGTGGCAGGCGCTGGGCACGCTGTGGACCGATGCGCGGGTGCGCAGCTCGGTCTTGGGCTACTTCGGCCACATGTGGGAGCTCTACACCCTGTGGGTGTTGCTGCCGCTGATTTTGGGGACGCGCTTGTCGGGGGTGGACTTGTCGTGGGCGGCTTTTGTGATGCTGGGCAGCGGCGCGCTGGGCTGTGTGCTCGGCGGGCATGCGGCGCGGCGTTGGGGCAGTGCGCGGGTGGCGGCCCTGTGTTTGGGCTTGAGCGGCCTGTGCTGCTTGTTGGCGCCGTTGCTCATGCACGCGCCCGATGCGGTGTTTTACGCGTGGTTGCTGCTGTGGGGCATCACCGCGGCGGGCGACTCGCCCCAGTTTTCAACCCTCACCGCGCGCAACGCGCCGCCGCTGGCGGTGGGCAGTGTGCTCACCTTGACCAACAGCATCGGTTTTGCCATCAGCACCCTGAGCATTTTGTTGTTCGTGGCCTTGAGCGACGGGCTGCCGCTGGGTTGGGTGCTGACGGGCTTGGCCTTGGGGCCGGCCTTGGGTTTGTGGGCCTTGCGGCCTTTGGTGCGGGAAGGTGTCTAGGCCGCTCTACCTGGCTTGGCCCCTCGGGGCAGCGTGATCCCCGCTATCCACTATCCTTCCCCCATGCAAGCCAACACGCCTCCTTCCATTGCCCACGCCGCCGCTTGGATGGCCGGTTGGCTGACCCTGATGGTGGTGATCGCCGTGGCTGGGCGCGAAGCCACGCGCGAGTTGTCGGTGTTCCAGATCATGCTGATGCGCTCGGTGCTGGGCATGGCCCTGTTGTGGCCGCTGGTGCACGCCGCTGGCGGCTTGTCTGCCATGCGCACACAACGACTGCCCCAGCACGCCGCGCGCAACGTGGTGCATTACGCCGCGCAATACGGCTGGTTTGTGGCGCTCACCCTCATTCCCTTGGCCCAGTTGGTGTCGATTGAATTCACCATGCCGATCTGGTCGGCGGTGCTGGCGGTGTTTTTTCTGGGCGAACGCATGAACGGCCGCAAATGGCTGGCGGTGGTGTTGGGCTTGGTGGGTGTGGCGGTGATCGTGCGGCCCACCGCGGGTTCGGTGGACGCCGGGCAACTGATTGCGCTGGCTTGCGCCTTTGGCTTTGCCATTTCGGTGGTGTTGGTGAAGTCGCTCACCCGAACCGAAGCGGCCATCACCGTGATTTTTTGGATGCTGGTGATCCAAAGCGCCATCGGGTTGGTGCCCGCGCTGCTGGTGTGGCAATGGCCTTCGACTCAGACGTGGGGGTGGGTGTTGGTGGTGGCGTTTTGCGGCACCTATTCGCACTATTGCTTTGCTCGGGCCATGCAACACGCCGACACCACGGTGGTTGTGCCAATGGACTTTTTGCGTGTGCCGCTGACGGCCTTGGCGGGTTGGCTGGTCTATTCGGAGCAGGTGGATCTTTTGACCGGGCTGGGCGTCTTGCTGATTTTGGCGGGCAATGCGCTGAACCTGTTTCGCTGGCCGGGCCAAGTGCCGCGCTGAGCGCAAAGGCTAAGGGCTTGGCGGGGTGCTGGATTGGATGCGCTGCACGTGCGCCAGCAGCGACCGCAGGGCCACGGGCCAGATGCGCTCGGGCACATCGTCGTAGGCCAATTTCACCCAATCTTCCAGGCCCCCGTTGGGCTGGGCGGCCATGGCCCGCGCGACTTTGGCTTCACGGGCGAGCCGGTGGGCTTTGAGTTGGGCGATGGCGGCGCGTGCGCCGCCGTGTTCGGGTCCGCTGGGGTTTTCAGCGCTGCGCGGCCAGTCGCCCATGACGTGGCCGTGCGCGGGCAAGATGAAGTGCACGCCCCACTGTGCGCACAGCGCGTCGAGCTTGTCTAGAGATTGCAGGTAATCATCCATGTTGCCGTCGGGCGGGTCGATCACGGTGGTGCTGCCGTTGAGGATGTGGTCGCCAGAAAACAGCAAACCGTCTTCTTCGATCAGGACACACAGGTGGTTGGCCGCGTGGCCGGGCGTGTGCACCGCACGCAAGGTGTGGGTGTGTTCGGGGCCGCTGAGCACCAGGGTTTGGCCATCGCGCCATTCGCGGTCGGGTGTGAAGCGGCTGTGATCGCGTGCGGTGCGCGCGCTGGGCAGGCCCAAGATGGGCGGACGGTGGGCGCACAGCGCTTGCAAGCGGGCCGCGCCTGGGGAGTGGTCGGGGTGTGAGTGGGTGCAGACGATGGCGCGCAGCGAGGCGCTACACAACCGCCACAAGCGTTCGATGTGTTCGGGCTCGTCCGGCCCGGGGTCGATGACCACGTGGCCGCTGTCGGGGTCGCCCACGAGATAGCTGTTGGTGCCGGGCCCGGTCATCAAGCCAGGGTTGGGCGCGCTCAGCCGCTGCACGTGGCGCAACAGCGGCACGGCGTGCTGACTTTGCCAGTCCAGGGGGTGGTCCAACTGTCCATCGGGGCACACCAAAGCGAGCTCGCCAAACGGCGCTTCGTGTTCCATGTGACGCGATTCGCGCCCGTCCATGCGCCCGGCACGAGGGCAGCTGGTCCACAGCGGTTCTTCGTTGAGCGCACAAGCGTCCAACAGGTTTTGCACGTTCGGGTGCTCGCCGATGCGCTCAAGCGTTTTGACCGTGGGGTAGATCATGAAAAAGTCGCCCGCTCGGTGCCGCGCCAGCGCATCGGCTGGCCTCACCCATTGCGGTTCGAATTGTTCGCGCTCGTCGGCCACCGGGGTTTGGTGTTCGGGCATACGCGCGACCAAAAAAGGCACGTCAAAGCGTTTGGGCAAATCGCGGTCGGTGATCCAATGCGCCAGGACAAACGCATCTGCACCTGCCAGCACCCAGCCGCGTGCGGCGCATTGCGAGGCCAATGGGGCGTGGCGGTCCAGTGTGGCGATGTCGGCATCGTCTAACCAGTGTCCATCGGCGCGGCGCACCAGCAACACGCCCAGCTCTTCAAAACTCTCGCGAATGGCCGCCAAGGCTTGCGTGAGATGGGTATCCGATTGTGAGGGGCGGCGCGTGCTGTGCGCGTGGCTGCTGTGGTCGCTGGGCTCAATGCCGCCGCCCGGAAACACGTAAGCGCCCGGGGCGAAGCTGGCGCTCATCGAGCGGCGCGTCATCAGCACCTCAATGCCGGGGCGGCTCAGTTCGGTGCTGTCGCGCACCAAGAGCACGGTGGCGGCGGCCAACAAAGCAGAGGGCTTGCGGGGCGTGTGAAGGTGTTGCGAGCGCCGGACCATGGTTTTTTAATGGGCTATCGAGCGTGAAAACAGGTGAATGACCAAGACCCCCGCGATGATCAAGCCCATGCCGATGACAGCGGGTGCGTCCAAGCTTTGGCCAAACCACAGCCAAGCGATGAGTGAGATCAGCACGATGCCCACGCCCGACCAAATGGCGTAGGCCACGCCGGTGGGCACCGTGCCCAGGGTTTGAGCCAAACACCAAAACGACACGCCGTACACCAAGACCGTGGCCACACTCGGCCACCAGCGGGTGAAGCCCTCGGATGTTTTGAGCAGGGTGGTGGCGATGACCTCGGCGATGATGGCCACGCCCAAATACAGGTAAGCGGTTTGCATCCCGCCACTCTAGCAGTCACTGAGGGTAGGCAATGAATTCCAATTGAACCCCGGACGTTGAGGCGAGTTGGGTCAGGGCCTCTTTGTACTGGAGCGAGCCGACAAAAACGACTTTGCTGCCCGCAATCTGGCCTTGTCCATTGATCATGGCGCGCTCGAGTGTGGCGGCGCTCAGGCCGTCATCCGCGCCAGTGACGACCACCGCCAGTGTTGGATTTTTGAGTTGCAGCAGTTTCAAAATCGACTGAGACTGGCTGCTGCGTGAGCCGGTTTTGAGCGAACCCACCATGACTTTGTTGGTCACAAAATTCCCGGCACCTTCCACATACACAATGGCCCTTTCAGGGTGTGTGTTGCCCACGGCAGCGAGGCGATGGTCTCGCTCGCCTTTTCCGCCCGTGGCCGCACAGGCGGACAACAGCATGGTCATGAGAAAAACAAGTCCAAGACGGTGTTTCATGGGGCCTCCCTTGAGTGGTGAAGCCCTCAACTTAGCCGTGTTTCAGTGCTACGCCCCAGCGGGTTTGCACGGCATCCACCCAAGATCTCAGGTGTTTCGTGACCCATTTCACGGCGCCTCATTAAATAGTCCACTCGAACGTTAGGGTGTTCTAAACCCCGGTCAACTTCAGCCGTGTGCTTGGCTGCTCTGCACGTCGGCGTCGAATTGCGCCATGGCCGCGATCGTCAAAGGGTCGGTGGCCAAGCTGGCCGCGAAGTCGGGACGCACGGTCGCTGCGGCCGCGCCGAGGGCCATGAGTTGGGCCAAGACGTCGGCGCTTTTGATGCTGGCGGCCAGCAGTTGCGGGCCTTGGTGTTGCACGGCCACACAGGCGCGAATCAGCGCCCACACATCGCGCCCATCGGCTTGTAAACGCCCCACATAGGGTGCCACCCAATTCGCACCTTGCTGTTGCGCCCACAGCAGCTGCATGGGGTTGGACAGGCCGGTGAGCAGCGTGGGCACACCCCAGGTTTGCACCTCGTGCAACACGTGTTGCCAATCGGGGTGGCAGGGCAGTTTGATGGTCAGGCGCAAGCGCGCTTGGCGCGCCAAGGGTAAGAGTTGATCCAACCAGTCGGCGACTTCACCCACATCGGCACGGGGCAACTGCAACATCAATTCGGGCAAACGCTGCTCGCCCGCGGCCAAGACCAAGCGGCGGTAGCCCGCCAAGCTCACGGGCAAGCCGGCTTGCAAGACCAGCGTGGGGTTGGTGGTCACGCCTTGCACAGGGGGGCAGCCCGCGGGCAATGTCCATTGGCGCGCATCGGCGCTGTCCAGGTAGAGCTTCATGCGTGGTCCTGTTTGAGGAAGATGTCTTTGTCGGGGAAGAACTGGCTGTGCAGCGGCAACAAGGCACCGCCCATGGCGCGTGCGTGGGCGCCGACGCGGCCGCTGAGCAGCTCGGGTCGGTGCATGCCGTCAAAGCGGTACTGTTGCAATGCCTCGCGCGTGGCGTCTTTGAGCGCGGCCATCAGCGGTGCGCCGAGCGAGCCGTCCATCACCACCGCGTCCAAGTCGAGCAAGGCGGCGGCGCTGGTCACGGTCATCGCCAAAGCCCGGCTGGCTTGTGCCAGCCAAGCTTGGGTGTGCTCGGCGTAGGCTGCGTCCATGATGCTGTCGCGGTGCACCAAAAGCGCGTCGTGGCCGGCGGCGATCAAGGCTTGCTCGAGTTGCCACCCCGAGGCTTGTTGCAACAGTTGCGGCGGCGCGGCGGTGCCGGTCGTGGCCAAGCCCACCGGCAAGGAACCGATGGCGCCCGCGTTGCCACGCTCGCCGCCCATGATGTGGCCGGCCAAGACCAAACCACCGCCCACGAAGGTGCCCACATAAATGTAGAGAAAGCTGCGCAGGGTGCGGCCGTGGCCTTGGATGAGTTCGGCCACACAGGCCGCGGTGGTGTCCTTGGCGAATTCCACGGGCAGCGGCGTGAGCGCTTGCACGGCGGCGTGCAAGTCGATGTGTTCCCATCGCGCCAACGCGAGCGCGGCGTCTCCACCCATGAGGTCGGCCCATTGGTGCAGCGACAGCGGCGCGGTCAAGCCCACGCCCACGGTGCGCGCCCACAGCGGCCCCATCCGTTGCTCCAACGTGCCCAAGCCTTGGGCGATGGTTTGTAGCAGCTGATCTGGGTCGGGGTAGGGGTGGTGAAACTCCAATCGGTGCACCGGTTGGCCACAGAAATCGGCGACCAACAATTCCAAGTTGCGCCGACCCACCTGAATGCCCACGCTGAAGGCTCCCTCGGGGTTGAGCGACAAGGGCACCGAGGGCTGGCCCACTTTGCCACGCACGGGTTCTTGTTTGAGCAGCAAGCCGTCGTCGATCAAGCGACCCACGATGATGGCCACGGTCTGGCTCGAAAGTTGGGTCAGGCGCGCCAGGTCCGCTTTGGGGATGGCGCCGTGGTGGCGGATGGCCTGCAAGACGATGCGCTCGTTGAACTGGCGCATGCCGTTGTGGTTGGAGCCGCGCATGCGGCGCGGGCTCAGGTCGGGTGCGGGGGGGGTGTCGGCGAGCATGCGTAGCGATCGAGGGGCCTTCAGTTGAGGATCACGCCTTTGCAGAACAGGGCGTTGCCATAGGCCGTGGCTTCACCGCTTTGGACGATGAGGCTGGCTTTTGCGATTTTGTCGTAAAACGCAAAACGCTCCACGGCCTCAATGGCCGCGGCGTCGCGGCCTTCGTGCATGACCAAGTCCACCACCGCCTGTTGCGCTGGGGTGCGGTGGCCTTCGGGGCTGCCGCACACGCGCATGTAGGCCGCGGGTTGGGCCAGGTCATCGGCCAGCGGTAAGACCGACAAGACGGCGCGGCTCACGCGCGCCAGGCTGTGGCCAGGCAAGCGCACCACGGGTTTGCCGCGACTCAAAAAATCGGCGGTGAAGTTCGCGTCCACCACGGCCACCCATTCGCCGTGGCCCATGGCGCACAGGTGCATGAGCAACTCGGGCGTGAGCAGGGGATCGATGCCTCTTAGCATGTGGCCGCCTTGGCTTCTGGGCTCAGCGTGGCCGGGTCGATGGCGCCGGTGATCAGGCCCACGATTTCTTCGGGGTTGGTTTGTCGTGTCAAACGGTTGCAAATGATGCGACCTTGGCGGAAGACAAAAATGCGGTCCACCAAATCGAACACTTGGCGCAGGTTGTGGCTGATGATGATCAGCGGAATCTCGCGCTGTTTGAGGCCTTTGATGATCTCTTCGACCCGGGCGGTTTCGGCCACACCCAGTGCCGCGGTGGGTTCGTCCAAGATGATCAGGTTTTTGGCAAAACCGGCCGCGCGTGCGATGGCCACGCATTGGCGCTGGCCACCGGACATGCCGCGCAGGCTCTCGGACATGTCTGGGATCTTCACGCCGGTGGTCGAGAGCATGCTGGCCGACTGCTCGCGCATGGCCTTGTGGTTGAGCACCGACAAGGGGCCCAAATTCAGGCGGGTGAGTTCACGGCCCAAAAAGATGTTGGCCGGTACGTCCAGGTCTTCGGCCAAGGCCAGGGTTTGGTACACCGTTTCAATGCCTTGCTCGCGGGCGTCCAAGGGCGAGTCAAAAGACACGTTGCGCCCACTCAGCACGATCTCGCCCGCGTTGGGCTGCTCCACGCCGGTGATCAGGCGCACAAAGGTGCTTTTGCCCGCGCCGTTGTCGCCCACGATGGCGACGTGTTCGCCGGGCAAGAGTCGGAAATGGGCGTCGGTCAGGGCTTTGACGCCACCGTAGTGTTTGGTCAGGCCGGTGATGTTCAGGACGGGGGTGGGGGCATTCATGGGGTCGTTCCTCTGGGAGATGGGGCAAGCATCGGGGATTTGGGGTACCAAGGCTATTGGTAAAACTACTAGGTTTATTTATTCCCGGTTTGGGCTTTAATTCGCTCACAGCAGACACAGTCCCTCGCGCCTGCTGGTCTTGCAACCTTATTCAACAAATGGAGATCCACTGATGATGAACAAACGCACTTTCGGCAAATTCGCCCTCGTCGCCACCATGGCCGCCGTCTTGGTGGCCTGTGGCAAAAAAGAAGAAGCCGCCCCCGCCGCCGCCGGTGCTGCCACCGAGCTGACCGTGGCCTACATCACGAACGGCAACACCAACGAAGGCTGGACCCTGATCAACGGTGGCGCCAAAGCCGCTGGCGCCGCTGCCGGCGTGAAGTTCATCGAGCTGGCCGCTGAAAAAGGCGAGTTGTCCAAGCAATTGGCCATCGTTGAAGACATGATCACCCGCAAAGTCAACGCGATTGCCATCGCGCCGGTGGACTCCGCTGGTATCGCCCCGGCCATCAACAAGGCCTTGGCCGCTGGTATCAAGGTCGTGGCGGTGGACACCGGTATCACCGGCGCTGACATCACGTCTTATGTCGCCACCGACAACATCTTGGCCGCCAACGTCCAAGGCAAATGGGCAGCTGGTCAAATTCAAGACGGCGACACCGTGATCTACGTGACCGGCGACCAAGGCCAGTCCACCGGTCAAGAGCGCAAGAAAGGCTTTGTGGACGCCCTCAACGCCGAACGCAAGAACGTCAAGATCGTTGAAGTGCCCACCACCTGGGACCAAACCATGGCCCAAAACGGCGTGGAAGCCGCGTTGCGCGCCAATCCCAAGGCCAAGGTCATTGCCTGCGCTTGGGACGGCGGTGCCTTGGGTGCCAAGGCTGCTTTGCTGGCCGCAGGTAAAAAACCTGGTGCCGTGAAGATCGCTGGCTTTGACGGCTCCCCTGGCGGTCTGGACATGATGAAAGAAGGCTGGCAACAAGCCAACGCCGCTCAGATGTTGGCCAAGATCGGCCAAGTGGGTGTGGAAACCGCCATCGCCGCAGCCAAAGGCACCGCGGTTGAAAAACGCATCGACACCGGTTCTTTCTTGGTCTTGCCTGAGAACGTGGACCAGTTCGCCAAAGACTCTGGCGTCGGCCAGTTCATGAAGGCGAAGTAATTGAGTTGGTGAGTTGAAGGCGGCTGCGCAACCCGTGGCCGCCTTCTTTTTTAGGAATGAACATGTTCAATCGTCTGACCCGACAAGAGTGGTACGGGGCCATGGTGGCCGTGCTGGTGCTCGGCGTGTTGTTGTCGCTGGCTTCACCGTATTTCTTGACCACTGGGAACTTGACCAACATCTTGGTGCAAGCCTCCGTCATCGCTTTGTTGGCGGGTGGGCAGACCTTCGTGATTTTGACCGGTGGGGTGGACCTCGCGGTCGGTGCGGTCACGGCCTTGGCCGGCGCCCTCTGTGGTTATTGGATGGTCAAGCTCGGCGTGAACCCTTACTTGGCCATGGCCGGTGCTTTGGCGGTGGGTTTGGCCGTGGGCTCGTTCAACGGCTACTTGGTGGCCTTTGTGGGCATACCGGCTTTCATCGTGACCTTGGGCGGTCTGACCCTGTGGCGCGGTTTGGCGTTTGACTTGACCGGTGGTTTTGACATGGCCGGATTACCCGAGCCTTTCCCCTTCATTGGTTACGGTAACTTCATGGGCGTGCCCATGCCCATCGTGATCACCGCGGTGTTTTTCATCGCCATGGCCTTTGTGCTCAACAGCACCAAGCTCGGCCGGTATGTGTATGCCATGGGCTCCAACGAAATGGGCGCACGACAGGTGGGGATCAACATCCGGTGGTACAAGCTCGGGGTGTACGTGGTTTCGGGGCTCTTGTGCGCCGTGGCGGCCATCGTCTTGATGGCGCGCATGGATTCGTCCAGCGGCAAGATGGCGCAGATGTTCGAACTCGACGCCATCGCGGCGGTGATTTTGGGCGGCACCTCTTTGTTCGGCGGGCGTGGCAGCATTTGGGGCAGCTTGTTCGGTGCGGTGCTCATCACCATGATCCGCAACGGCATGAACTTGTTGGAAATCTCTCAGTTCAAACAAATGATGGCCATCGGTGCGGTGGTGATCATCGCGGTGTGGATCGACGTCTTGCGCCGCCAACACCTCTTGAGAAAGTGATGACCATGGGGACACATTTGGCGGTTTTGGGTGAGGCCCTGATGGATTGCATCGCGCAGCCCGATGGGCGTTTGTTGCCGCTCATGGGCGGCAGTCCTTACAACATGGCGCGGGCCGCGGCGCGGCGAGGCGCGGCGGTGAGTTACCTCAACCCCTTGTCGAGCGACACCTTTGGCCAAGGCCTGGGGGCTTTGCTGGCGGCCGATGGCGTGGCCGCGGTGGGGGGCACCAGCGCCAAACCGACGTCTTTGGCGGTGGTGCAGCTCAACCAGGGCCAACCGAGCTACGGCTTTTACCGCGAAGGCATCGCCGATCGCGACTACACCCCCGAATCGGTGTTGGCGCGTTTGCCTGCCACACCTGGGGTCTTGCACACCGGCTCTTTGCTCTTGGTCCCACCCGAGCACGAAAAGGCCGTGGCCGTGTTGCAGGCCGCGCGATCGCGCGGCTGGACCATCAGCGTGGATGTGAATTTGCGCGTGAAGCTGGCCACCGACGTGGCGGCTTATGTGCGGGCGGTGCGATCGGTCTTGCTGCACGTGGATTGGCTCAAAGCCAGCGACGAAGACCTGAGCGTCATGGGTTTTGACGGCGTTGCCCTGGCGAACTCGGCCAGTTTGCTGGCGCAGTTGCGCGCCTTGGCTGGCCCGGGTCGCTTGTCGCGGGTGGCGTTGACGTTTGGGGCCGAAGGCGCTTACCTGGACGTGGACGGCCAAGTGGCGCAAGCCCCGGCACCGCGGGTGAACGTGGTCGACACTGTGGGCGCTGGCGACACGTTTTGGGGCAACTGTTTGGGCGACTGGTGCGAGGGCCCTGAGGGGGCGTCCATCCGGGTGCCCGAGACGCTGCGCTGGGCCATGAAGGCCGCGGCCATCAACTGCACCCGGGCGGGTTGCGAGCCGCCCACCTGGGCCGAGGTGCAAGCCCGATAATGTGGGCATGCGCATCCGATTCACCAAAATGCAGGGCGCGGGCAACGACTTTGTCGTGCTCGACGAAACCCAAGAACGCCAAGCCCTGAGCCCGGCGCATTACCGGCGCTTGGCCGATCGCCATTTTGGCGTGGGCGCCGACCAAATTTTGAGCGTGCGTCCCGCACCCTCGCCCGATGTGGACTTCGAATACGTGATCCACAACGCCGACGGCGGGGAGGTCGAGCACTGCGGCAATGGGGCGCGGTGTTTTGTGCGCTTTGTGCACGACCAAGGGCTCAGCCAGCGCAACCCGCTGCGCGTGAAGGTTAAAAAAGGCGTCATCGAATTGGCTTTGCGCCCCGATGGCACGGTGCGGGTGGACATGGGCGCACCGGTCTGGGCGCCCGAGCAAGTGCCGTTTGACACGCAAGGCCTAACGGCCTCGAACTTGGGCAATTTGGCGCGATGGCCCTTGCTGGTGCCCGGCGGTGAGGTGATGGCCTCGGTGGTCTCCATGGGCAACCCGCACGTGGTGATGGTGGTCGACGATGTGGACACCGCCCCAGTGGCCGCCGTGGGCGCGGCGCTGGAGCACCACGTCCGATTCCCAGAGCGCGTCAACGTCGGTTTCGTGCAGGTGCTCTCGCCTCACGAGGTGCGTTTGCGCGTGTTCGAGCGCGGTGCGGGCGAGACCTTGGCCTGTGGCACCGGCGCCTGCGCGGCCGTGGTGTGTGGCATCCGTTGGGGCTTGCTCCAAGGCCCGGTGCGGGTGCAGACCCACGGCGGACCGCTGGAAATCGATTGGCAGGACAACGCCATGCACAATGCGCCTGTCATCATGAGCGGACCCGCCACCCGCGTTTTCGCCGGCGAGATCGAATTGCCCGACGAGCTGTGAATCGCAAACCCTTTTTGGACCATCCAGCGAGTGAACACACCATGACCCACAACGCCTTGAGCCCCATCACCGAAGACGACATCGCGCAATACTTGGCCAACACCCCCGATTTTTTTGAGCGTCACGCCGAGTTGCTTGCGTCGGTTCAGCTGACCAGCCCGCACGGCAAACGCGCGGTGAGTTTGCAAGAGCGGCAAGCCGAGATGCTGCGCGACAAAATTCGCGGACTGGAACTCAAGGCCGCCAGTTTGATTCGCCACGGCAAAGAAAACACCGTGACCGCGTCGCGCTTGCACGACTGGACGCTGGTGCTGTTGCAAACCGCCGATGCCCACGCTGTGCCGCAAGTGGTGGCACAAACCGTGCGCGAGCTGTTTGCGGTGCCCCAAGTGGCCTTGCGGGTCTGGGACGTGCAAGCCGAATTCGATGAAGCACCCCATGTGTACCCGCCCGCCGACGACGTGCAAACCTTCGCCAGTTCCTTGGTCGAGCCGTTTTGCGGACCCAACCCGGGCTTGGACGTGGTGCAGTGGCTCGACGAGCCGATGGCCGTGGCCTCGGTGGCGGTCGTGCCTTTGCGAGAAGCCGAGGATGAGCCGGCGTTTGGTGTTTTGGTCATGGGCTCAGACGACCCGCAGCGTTTCGGGGCCGACATGGGCACCGAGTTCTTGAGCCAGATGGCTCAGTTGGCCAGCGCGGCCTTGCAGCGTCTGCGCACACCGGCCGACTGACGAAGATCGCAGCCCACCACTGTCCATGGCCGAGCACAGCACCAACCCCCCCGTCTGGGTCAGCGAGTATCTCTCGCATGTGCGCGACCACAAGCGCTTGGCCGATCGCACCGTGGCCCTGTACACCTTGGATTTGGCTCGCTTGAGCGAGTTGGCTCACAGCGCGGGACTGGACCTGAAAGAGGTGGAGCCCATGCACATTCGACGCTGGGTGGCCCAGATGCACAGCGCGGGGCGTTCGCCCCGGGGCATTGCCTTGATTGTTTCGGGTTGGCGCGGCTTCTACCATTGGATGGCGCGCCAAGGTCACATGGACCACAACCCCGTGCAGGGTGTGCGCACCCCCAAAGCGGGCAAGCCCCTGCCCAAGGCCTTGGGCGTGGACGACTCGGTGCGTTTGGCACAGCACCAGCAGGCCAGCGATCCGCCCGAGTTGGAGGCGCGCGACGCTTGCATCACCGAACTCTTGTACGGCTGTGGTTTGCGCATCGGCGAGTTGGTGGGCTTGGATGTCCAAGGCGGTCCGAACAGCTTGGGCTGGGTTGATGTGCCCGATGCGGTCGCCCATGTCTTGGGCAAAGGCTCGAAACGCCGCAGCGTGCCCATGGGCCGTGGTGCCGTGGAAGCGCTGCAGGCTTGGCTGGCGGTGCGTGCGCAGTGGTTGGGGCCAGACTCAAGCTCGGCAGCGCTGTTTGTGGGAGAGCTCGGCCAGCGACTGACGCCACAGCACATCCGGGTGCGGCTCAAGCGGCGTTCACAACTCGCAGGTTTGAGCACGCCGGTCCACCCGCACATGCTGCGCCACTCCTTTGCCAGCCATGTGTTGCAGTCCAGTGGCGACTTGCGCGCCGTGCAAGAGCTCTTGGGCCACGCCAGCATCAGCACCACGCAGGTTTACACCCGCCTGGATTTTCAGCACTTGGCCAAGGTTTACGATGCGGCCCACCCGCGCGCCCATGCCCAGATCGACCGCAGCCCCAGCCCTTTGCGCAAGCCGCGAAAGCCGACCTGAGGTGCGCGCTGTCATGTCCACGTCAAGGCGCTGACATACACTGAGGTTTTATCCCCTTCACCACCGAGCTTCACCATGGCACTCATCCCCGCAACCATCCTCACCGGCTTTTTGGGTTCGGGCAAAACCACCTTGCTCAAACGCGTGCTCAGTGAGGCCCATGGTCAAAAAATCGCGGTCATCGAGAACGAGTTCGGTGAAGAGAACATCGACAATGAAATCTTGGTGTCGGACACGACCGAAAACATCATCCAGATGAGCAACGGCTGCATTTGTTGCACCATTCGCGACGATTTGCGTGCCACCTTGCAAGACCTCGCCACCCGCAAGCGCAAGGGCGAGATCGACTTCGAGCGCGTGATCATCGAGACCACTGGCTTGGCCGACCCCGGCCCGGTGGCGCAAACCTTCTTCATGGACGACGAAGTCGCTGAGCAGTATTTGCTCGACGGGGTGTTGACCTTGGTCGACGCCAAACACGCCGCGCTGCAACTCAACGAGCGCCAAGAGGCCCAGCGCCAGGTCGGCTTTGCCGATCAGATCTTCATCAGCAAAAGCGACTTGGTGTCGCCAGAGGCCTTGGATGCCTTGGTCCACCGGCTCAAACACATGAACCCGCGCGCGCCCATCCAGGTGGCGCATTTCGGAGAAGTGTCTTTGGACAAGGTGTTGGATTTGCGCGGTTTCAACCTGAATGCGCGCTTGGACATCGACCCCGACTTCCTCAAAGACGAATCGGCCGATCACGGTCACGACCATGGCCACGTGCACGGCGCCGACTGTGGTCATGACCACCACGAGCATCACGACCATGAACATGTGCAAGGCGAGCATTGCACGCACCCGTCCCACCAGCACGAGCACGGGCATCACCACCACCACGATGACGACGTGAAGAGTTTCGTCTACCGCGCCACCCGTCCGTTCGATCCGGCCAAGCTCGAGGACTTCTTGGGCGCCATCGTGCAGGTCTATGGCCCGCGCATGTTGCGCTACAAGGGTGTGCTGGACATGCAGGGCACCGAGCGCAAGGTGATTTTCCAAGGCGTGCACCAACTCATGGGCAGCGACCTAGGTCCTGCCTGGCCCGCCGGTGAGGCCCGCGTGAGCAAAATGGTCTTCATCGGCATCGACTTGCCCAAGGACATCTTGGTTCAAGGTTTGGACCAATCCCTGGTGGTGAATTGATGTTTTGGAATTTTTTTTGGCAGTTTTGCAGTCCCTATTGTCAAGATCGAATCGGATGGCGCTTCCAAACCGGGTATAAACAGCCCTGCGTTGACGAGCACGTCCATGCAACCGTCCTCGGGTGCCCGCACCCCAGACCGTGATTTGTCAGGACCTAAGAGGAGAGCACTTGTGAAATCCCCGGCCAAAAAGACCGCCAAGCCTGCAGCCCTGCAGCGCACCAAGGCCAGCGCAGCCCCGGCTGCCGCAAAAAAACCGGTGAAAACCGCCGCCAAACCGGCGTCCAAAATCGCGTCCAAGTCGCCCGCCAAACAACCTGTCGCCAAAACGGTCACCAAAAAAGCCGCTGCCAAACCCGTGGCCAAGTCCGCACCCAAAACCCCGGTGAAGTCGGTCAAGGCGCCAACCAAAAAAGCCGTGGTCAAGCCAACGCCCAAGAAAGCGGTGACCAAACCTGTGGCCCGTGCCAGCACATCCAAGTCCGTGGCCAAGCCGGTGGCGAAAAAACCCACTGCCAAACCCGTGACGAGGGCCGTTGTCGCGAAAGCGGCACCCAAAAAGACCGCGGTGAAGGCCGCGGTACCCAAAACCGCACCCAAAGCCGTGGCCAAGCCCACCGCCTCTGCCAGCAAGTCCTCGGCTCCTGTCAAAGCAGCGCCAGCCCCCACCCCCGTGGTGGTGGCGCCCACCAAACCGGTGGGCAAGCGCGCTGCCAAAAAAGTCATGATGGAGCAAATGACCCAAGCGGAGGTGGTGCCCACCCACGCCCCCGATGCGGCCAAAGCCACTTTTTCTCAAACCCCCGAACGTTTCATGACCCCCTTGCCCGTCCAGTCCCCCGTCAAAAAAGACGCCAAACGCGCCAACAATTGGAAAACCACCCCTGTCGATCGGCTCGCCGATGCCGATGTCATGGCCATGCCCGACAGCGAGTACATGAACGAGGTGCAGCAGGCGTTTTTCCGCGCCAAATTGCAGCAGCTCAAGGCCGATATGTTGGCCAATGCCGGTGAGACCACCGAGCACCTGCGCGAAGACACCTCGGTCATGCCCGACCCGGCCGATCGCGCCACCATCGAAGAAGAGCACGCCTTGGAGTTGCGCACCCGTGACCGCGAGCGCAAGCTGCTCAAAAAAATCGAGCAGGCCATTCAGCGCATCGACGCTGGCGACTACGGCTATTGCGATGAGACCGGTGAGCCGATCGGCGTGGGTCGTTTGATGGCGCGTCCGACCGCCAACCTGTCCTTGGAAGCGCAACAGCGCCGCGAACTCAAGCAAAAAATGTTCGGCGATTGAGCCAACGTGCCCCGCGCGACCCCAGCCACCGGATCGGTCGCTGGGGTTTTTTTCGACCATGGCCGCTGTGGTGTGAAAACTGTCACACCTGACGGGATTGGCATTTTTTTTTGAAGCATCACATTCAGAGACTCTCCTAAGTGCTTGCTTTTGTTCAATTTTTATCGCTAATATTTATTTAAAAACCGCCGTAAGTGGTTGATTTCATTGAAAAAAATTCGCTCGAACTGCTTGCAGACGCTTGATTTCCTGATAAAGTGGAAAAAAGTGCAATTAAGTGGTGAAAAGTGTATTTTCGGATTTGAAACCCATGTTCCAAGGCGCCTCCTCTCTCAACCTCGATGCCAAGGGCCGCTTGTCGGTGCCCACACGGCACCGTGACGCCTTGAGCCAAGAGGGGAGCCAGCTCACCATCACCAAACACCCACACGGCTGCCTCATGGTTTTTCCTCGCGCTGAGTGGGAGGTGTTCCGTGAGCGCATCGCCGCTTTGCCCATGCAAGCGCAGTGGTGGAAGCGCATCTTCTTGGGCAATGCCCAAGACGTCGAGATGGACGCGGCAGGCCGTGTCTTGGTGGCCCCTGAGTTGCGCACCGCCGCCGGCATCAGCAAAGAGGCGGTCTTGCTCGGCATGGGTGGGCACTTTGAGTTGTGGGATGCACAGGTTTACGCCGCCCAAGAGGCCCAAGCCATGCAGGGCGGCATGCCCGATGTCTTCAAGGACTTTTCTTTCTAAGGTTGGCGGTGAACAGTCCATGGACCCATCAAACCGTCTTGTTGAGCGAAGCCGTGACGGCGCTGCAGGTCAAACCAGACGGTCATTACATCGACGCCACTTTCGGGCGCGGAGGTCATTCGCGTTTGATTTTGAGTCAGCTCGGCGAGCGTGGGCGGTTGACGGTGTTCGACAAAGACCCGCAAGCCATCGAGGCAGCCCAGGCATTGGCGAATCAAGACCCGCGCGTGAGCGTGCGTCACCAAGCCTTTCGCCACTTGGGCGAACTCGACGCGAATGCCGCCGATGGCCTGCTCATGGACATTGGGGTGAGCTCGCCCCAAATCGACGACCCGCAGCGCGGATTCTCATTTCGACACGACGGCCCTTTGGACATGCGCATGGACACCACGCGCGGCCCATCCGTTGCTCAATGGCTGGAAACAGCCGACGTTGCCATCATGGCGGAGGTCATTCGTGAATATGGCGAAGAACGGTTTGCTCAACCGATTGCAAAGGCGATTGATCGTCGCCGACAGGAACGGGGCCCAATTCGCACCACCAGCGATTTGGCCGAAATCGTGGCTGGCGCGGTCAAAACCCGCGAGCCGGGCAAGGACCCTGCAACGCGCACATTTCAGGCTTTTCGGATTTTCATCAACGCCGAGCTTGAAGAGCTGCAACACGCGTTAGAGGGCAGTCTGCACGTGCTCAAACCCGCAGGTCAATTGGTGGTGATCAGTTTCCATTCGCTGGAAGACCGCATCGTCAAGCAGTTCATGGCGCAGCATTCGCGCGCCGTGTTCGACCGTCGTGCGCCGTTTGCCGAACCCGTAGCCATGAAGCTGCACGATGTGATACGCGTCATGCCTTCCAGCGAAGAGGTGGCGGGTAACCCGCGTTCGCGCAGCGCGGTCATGCGCGTGGCCACGCGCACCGAGGTGCTGGTATGACGCGCACCAACTTGGTCTTGGTGGCGGCTGTTGTGGGGACCGCTTTTTATTTGGTGCACACCCAATACGAGTCGCGGCGCTTGTACAGCGAGGTCGATCGCGTACAAGCGCAAAGCCGCCGATTGGCTGCTGAGCACGAGCAGCTGCAAGTCCTCAAGCGCGCTCAGGCCACGCCGGCGCGCGTGCAACAGTTGGCCATTCAACGCTTGGAGATGCGCGCGGTCACACCCGGTATCACCCAATACGTGACGGGCTTTGAGCCGCAAGCCCCAGCCTTGGAGGCGCGTCCATGAGCCGCAACGGCATCAATTTCAGCAACAGCCCGCTGCTGGCGAGCAAGACACCGGTGTGGCGCAGCAAGTTCATCGTGGGTTTGCTCGCTTTGGGTTTTGCGGGGTTGGCGGCACGTGCGGCCTACATCCAAGTCATCGGCAATGACTTTTATCAAACGCAGGGCCAAGTGCGTTTTGGCCGAACCTTGGACTTACCGGCCAACCGTGGGCGCATCTTGGACCGTAACGGTTTGATTTTGGCCTCCAGCGTCCAAGCCCAAAGCATTTGGGCCATTCCCGAAGACGTCAACAAAGCCGACCCCAAGCTGTCCGAGTTGGCGCGCTTGTTGGAGATGCCATTGGGGGACTTGCGCAAGCGCCTGACCAGCGAAGACAAGACCTTTGTGTGGGTCAAGCGCCAGGTGGACGAGCCGGTGGCCAAAGACATCGCGGCGCTGAAAATCGCGGGCATCCACCAGTCGCGTGTGTACAAACGCCAGTACCCCGAAGGCGAAGCCGCCGCGCACTTGGTGGGTTTCACGAATGTCGAAGACAAGGGGCAAGAGGGCGTGGAGTTGGCCTTCAACCGCCAGCTCTCGGGCAAAGCCGGTTCGCGCCGCGTCATCAAAGACCGATTGGGCCGCGTGGTGGAGGACGTACGCGATGTCGTACCACCGGTGGACGGCCAAGATTTGCAACTTTCCATTGACAGCAAGGTTCAGTACTTTGCTTATCAAAAACTGGTCGACACGGTGCGCGCCCAAAAAGCCAAGGCCGGCAGCGTGGTGGTGCTCGATGCGCGCACGGGTGAGGTCTTGGCCCTGGCCAACTACCCCAGCTTCAACCCTAACCGGCGCATCAACCTCACGGGCGAGCAGTTGCGCAACCGCGCGCTCACCGACAGTTTTGAGCCAGGCTCGACCATGAAGCCGTTCGTGGCGGCCTTGGCCATGGACCGAGGTTTGGTCAAGCCCACGACCACGATCCAAACCGCCCCAGGTCGCTTGACGATCGGCGGCTCGACCATCAACGACGCCCATCCGCACGGTGTACTGACCTTGGCGGAGGTGATTCAAAAGTCCAGCAACGTGGGCACCGTCAAGGTGGCCATGCAGATGCATCCGCGCGACATGTGGGAGAGCTACGCGCAAGCGGGGTTTGGTCAAAAGCCGCAGTTGCCTTTTCCGGGGGCTGTGTCTGGGCGTTTGCGTCCCTACAAAACGTGGCGCCCGATCGAGCAGGCCACCATGAGCTACGGCTACGGCCTGTCGGCGTCGTTGTTCCAGCTGGCGCAGGCCTACACGGTGTTCGCCAATGGGGGCGAGTTGTTGCCCGTGAGCTTATTGAAGTCCAACACCCCCGCCGTGGGTGTGCGGGTCTTCAGCGCGGCCAGTGCGGCATCGGTGCGCAACATGTTGCACATGGCCGCAGGCCCCGGTGGGACAGCCCCGCAAGCGCAAACTTCGGGCTATTCGGTGGGTGGCAAAACCGGTACCGCGCGCAAGCAAGAGGGTAAGTATTACGTGGCCAAAAAATACCGAACTTTTTTTGTCGGTTTGGCCCCGATCGAAGACCCGCGCATCGTGGTGGCCGTGATGGTCGATGAGCCCAACAACGGCTCGTATTACGCTGGCGTGGTGGCGGGACCTGTGTTCAGCGAAACCGTGCAGCAAACCCTGCGCATCATGGGTGTGCAACCCGATTTGAGTGTCCAGCCGCAAATCGTCGCCGCGGCGGTGGAGGAAACCCTGTGACCCAGCGTTTCGAACACCCCCAAGCCTTGGCCGACTGGCTGCGCGCTCGCGTGGCCGGTGAGCTGCGCTGCGACAGTCGTCGATTGAAAGCGGATGACGGTTTTGTGGCTTGGCCCGGTGGTGTGCACGACGCGCGTCGCTTCGTCACCGCGGCCTTGAACGATGGTGCTGCGGCCGCGGTGGTGGAAGCGCAGGGTCTAGAGGCTTGGGAACCATGGGACGATCGCGTGGCCGCTTTGTCCGAACTCAAGGCCCAAGCAGGCGAATTGGCCGCTGCGTTTTACGCCCAACCCATGCGCGAATGGTCGGCGGTGGCCATCACCGGTACCAACGGCAAAACCTCCACCGCTTGGTGGTTGGCTCAGTTGTTGTGCCGCTTGGAGCAACCTTGTGCCATCGTCGGCACCTTGGGTTTGGGCTCCCCCACTTCGCCCGCGGGCGACTGGACCTGGGAGCCCACTGGTTTGACCACGCCCGATCCTGTGATGCTGCACAGCCAGTCTCGACGTTGGGTGCGCGCTGGTGTCAAAGCCTGTGCCATTGAGGCCTCGTCGATCGGTTTGGTTGAGGGGCGTCTCAATGGTGCTCATTTGCGCGTGGCGGTGTTCACCAACTTCACCCAAGACCATTTGGATTTTCACGGTGACATGGCGAGTTACTGGGCCGCCAAGGCCTCTTTGTTTGACTGGCCGACTTTGGAGTCGGTGGTCATCCATGTGGACGATCCCAAGGGGCTGCTCTTGCAAGCCGCTTGGGCGCACCGCCCACAGGATGTGTGGACCGTGAGCGCCGATGCGCAGCGCACTAACGCCGCACGTTTGCAGGCCCGTGCGATCAGCGCTCACGCCACCGGCCAATGCTTTGACCTGATCGAACACGACGCCCATGGCGCAGAGGTGGGGCGTTGGCGGGTGGATTGCCCACTGCTGGGCGATTACAACCGCGTGAACCTCTTGTGTGTGTTGGCCTCGGTTCGGGCCTTGGGTGTGGACATGGCACGCGCCGTGGCGATGTGCCCGAGCCTCACGGCCGTGCCCGGTCGTTTGCAGCCCGTGAGCAGCGGCCAAGGCGCAGAGCCATTGGCCTTGGTGGATTACGCCCACACGCCCGATGCTGTCGAGCAGGTCTTGCGTGTGGCGCGCGAGGTGGCCGATCGCCGTGGCGGACTGGTCTGGGCCGTGTTGGGGTGCGGCGGCGACCGCGATGCTTCCAAGCGCCCCTTGATGGCCGCAGCCGCCGAGCGTGGCGCCGATCGGGTGGTGCTCACCAGCGATAACCCCCGCAGCGAATCTCCCGCCAGCATCTTGGTTGCCATGGCCGCAGGCTTGTTGTCCAAGGGCCAAGCGGTGTTGGAGATCGACCGCGCACAAGCCATTGACTTGGCGCTGCAAGCCGCCAGCCCCAACGACGTGGTCGTTATCGCCGGCAAAGGCCACGAGGATTACCAAGAGGTGACCGGTGTGCGCCACCCCTTCAGCGACGCGCGCGTGGCCTTGGCTGCTTTGCAGCAGCGCGCCCAGCAGGGAGCGCGACCATGAGCATGAACCTGTCGTCCCTGTTGTCCCAATTGAGTGGTGCCCGTTGCCTCGGTGACTTGACCGTGCCCGTGAGCCGTGTGCACACCGACACCCGCAGCCTGCAAGCCGGTGATTTGTTCGTGGCCTTGAAGGGCGAGCGTTTTGATGCCAATGAATTCCTGGGCCAAGCCGCCGCACAGGGCGCGGTGATGGTGATCGGCGAGCGCGACGTGAGCACGGCCGGTGTACCAGGCGTGCAAGTGCCCGACAGCCGTTTGGCTTTGGGCGAACTCGCCACGGCTTGGCGTGCCCAATGGACTGGCCCTTTGATCGCGGTCACGGGCAGCAACGGCAAAACCACCGTGACGCAAATGATCGCCAACATCTTGCGCACCGCCGCGGGTGAGCAAGCCCACGCCACACAAGGCAACCTGAACAACGACATCGGTGTGCCCTTGACGGTGCTGCGCTTGCGGCCCGAGCACCGCTTGTCGGTGGTCGAGCTGGGCATGAACCACCCCGGTGAAATCGCCTACCTCAGCACCATTGCCCAGCCCACGGTGGCCTTGGTCAACAACGCGCAGCGCGAACACCAAGAGTTCATGGGCACGGTCGAAGCCGTGGCCCGCGAAAACGGTTCGGTCTTGAGCGCTTTGCCCACGGATGGCGTGGCCGTGTTCCCCGCCCACGACACCTACACCGCACTGTGGCGCGAGTTGAGCGGCTCGCGCCGTGTCTGGGTGTTCGATGACGAACACACCGACGCCGATGTGCACGCCACGGGCGTGAGCTGGCAAGGCGGTCAATGGCACTTGGACGTGGTCACACCCATGGGCCAAGTGCCGGTGCGTTTGCGCATCGCAGGCCGCCACAACGTGCGCAACGCCTTGGCTGCCGCTGCGTGTGCACTGGCCGCGGGCGTGTCGTTGGCCCACGTGCAAGCGGGTTTGAATGCGTTTGAACCCGTGGGCGGCCGTTCGCGCGCTTTGAGCCTGGCGCTGCCGCGCGGCAGCGTCACGGTGGTGGACGACACCTACAACGCCAACCCCGATTCGGTGGTCGCCGCCATTCGGGTCCTGGCCGAATTGCCCGCGCCCCGTTGTTTGGTCTTGGGCGACATGGGTGAGGTTGGCGAACAGGGTTTGAATTTCCATTTGGAAGTCTTGCGTCAAGCCCATGCCGCGGGTTTGACCGACGTTCATGTCAGTGGCCAGTGGATGGCCCAAGCCGTGGCCACGCTCACGCTCAACGCCGAAGCCGTGCCCCAACTCTGGCGCGATGTGGACGAGCTCGCGGCCCACATCGCCCGTAGCGTGACACACGCCGATGGCCCCCACAGTGTGTTGGTCAAGGGCTCCCGATTCATGCGCATGGAGCGCGTGGTCCAAGCCGTCATGGCCCTGACCACACAGAACACCCACCCGGAGACGACCCATGTTGCTTAGCCTGGCCATTTGGCTGCAAACCCTTTCGCCCGATTGGGGCTTTTTGCGGGTTTTTCAATACCTGACCTTTCGCGCCGTCATGGCCGCGATGACCGCGCTCATCTTGGGCCTGGTGGCGGGACCGTATTTCATTCGCCGTTTGACCGCGCTCAAAATTGGTCAGCCGATCCGTGAGTACGCCATGCAAACCCACCTGAGCAAAGGCGGCACCCCCACCATGGGTGGCGTGTTGATCTTGTTCTCGATCGCGGTGTCGACCTTTTTGTGGTTTGACCTGTCCAACCGCTTTGTGTGGATCGTGTTGGTGGTGACGCTGGGCTTTGGCGCCATTGGTTGGGCCGACGATTGGCGCAAGGTGGTGCATAAAGACCCCGAGGGCATGCGCTCGCGCGAAAAATTCTTCTGGCAGTCGCTCATCGGTGTGGGGGCGGCTTTCTACCTCTTGTTCAGCATCTCGGGTACCAGCAACCAAACCGTGTGGAATTTGTTCACTGCTTGGGTAGCTTCGGGCTTTACGCTGGATTTGCCGCCCCATGCCGGATTGATGGTGCCTTTCTTTAAGGAAATTTCCTACCCGCTGGGTGTGTTGGGTTTTGTGGTCTTGACCTATTTGGTCATCGTGGGCGCGAGCAACGCCGTCAACCTGACCGACGGTTTGGATGGCCTGGCCATCATGCCGGTGGTGATGGTGGGTTCTGCGCTGGGCGTGTTTGCTTATGTCACGGGCAGCGCGGTCTTTTCACGTTACCTGCTCTTGCCGCACATCCCCGGCACCGGCGAGGTGTTGATTTTCTGCGCCGCCATGGCGGGCGCGGGCTTGGCGTTTTTGTGGTTCAACGCTCACCCGGCACAAGTGTTCATGGGCGACGTGGGCGCCTTGGCTTTGGGCGGCGCCTTGGGCACGGTGGCGGTGATCGTGCGACAAGAAATCGTGCTGGCCATCATGGGCGGCATTTTTGTCGTCGAGGCGCTCTCGGTGATGTTGCAAGTGAGCTGGTTCAAGTACACCAAACGCCGCTTCGGTGAAGGCCGCCGCTTGTTCCACATGGCCCCTTTGCACCACCACTTTGAGAAAAAGGGTTGGAAAGAAACGCAGGTGGTGGTTCGCTTCTGGATCATCACCATGCTCTTGTGTTTGGTGGGCTTGTCCACTTTGAAACTGCGATGAACGATTGGCGCGACAAATCCGTTTTGGTACTGGGGCTGGGGGCCTCAGGCTTGGCCATGGCCCGCTGGTGCGTGCGCCACGGGGCGCAGGTGAGCGTGGCCGACACGCGCGAGCAGCCCCCACAACTCGCTGCCTTGCAAGCGCAATGCCCGGACGTGACCTTCGTCGGTGGTGTGTTCGATGCCCGCTTGACCGACGGCTTGGCCTGGACCCATGTGTTGCGCAGCCCAGGCTTGGCGCCCCAGGATTGGGCGGTGGTGCGCGAATGGGCGCAGGATCACCAAGTGCCGGTCTGGGGCGAGCTTGATGTGTTCGCCCAAGCCTTGGCCGATTTGTCGCAACGCGACCCTTGGCCTTACCGCCCCTACGTGTTGGCCATCACCGGCACCAATGGCAAAACCACCGTCACTTCCTTGACCGCCCACCTGTTGGCGCAAACTGGATCCCACTTGGCCGTGGCTGGCAACATCGGCCCGAATTTGTTGGACGTGCTCAGCGAAGCCTTGGACCATGAGGCCGCTGCTGCTGCTGCCGCGCAGGAAGCCCAAGCCACCATTGAAACCGACACGGTGCCGGAGGCTGCGCCCGTCGCACCGAGCGACCTGACCCTCGATGAGGCCGACAGCACCGAAGACGAACCCATCACCGATGTCTTGGCTGGCTTAGAGGCCGACGCCTTGCCGATCACGCCACCCGTGGCTGTGCCGCCAGCCCCACCCCACCTGCCTTCGGTCTGGGTGTTGGAGCTGTCCAGTTTCCAGCTTGACGGCGTCGATCCTGTTTGGCGAGGTGTGCCGACCGCCGCCACCGTGCTCAATTTGAGCGAAGACCACTTGGATTGGCACGGCAGCATGGCCGCCTATGCCAACGCCAAAGCCCAGGTGTTTGGCGAGCAGGCGCTGATGGTGCTCAACCGGGATGACCCAGCGGTCATGCGCATGGTGCCGCCCATGGTCTCGGTCAAGGTGGCGGGACGCTACCGCCAACAGCCCGCGCGCCCATGGAGCACCTTTGGTTTGGATGTGCCGAACCAGCCCGGCGATTGGGGGATTGAGACCGTCAACGGCATGGACTGGTTGGTGCGCGCACAGGCCTTGGACGAAACCCGCTTGACCGGCCCCGATGTGGACTGCTGGATGCAGCGACTCATGCCCGCCGATGCCTTGCGCATCCGCGGCCGGCACAACGCCGCGAATGCCTTGGCCGCCTTGGCTTTGGCCACCTCCACCGGCCACCCCATGGGGCGCATGTTGCACGGCTTGCGCGAGTACCGTGGCGAGCCCCATCGGGTGGCAGCGGTGGGTGTGATCCACGGCGTGACCTATTTTGATGACAGCAAGGGCACCAACGTGGGCGCCACCTTGGCGGCCATCAAGGGCTTGGGCCCCGACCAGCGCTTGGTGGTGATCTTGGGTGGTGAGGGCAAGGGGCAAGATTTTTCACCTTTGGCTCAGCCATTGGCGACCTTCGCACGTGCAGTGGTCTTCATTGGTCGCGATGCCCAGCGCTTGCGTGAAGCGGTGGGCTACGCCTTGGACGACGCCCAGGTGCCCATGGGCATGGCATCGACCTTACCCGAGGCGGTGCATTGGGCTGCTGAGCAAGCGCGCCATGGCGATGCGGTTTTGCTGTCACCGGCGTGTGCCAGCTTGGACATGTTTCGCGATTATGCGCACCGCGCCGACGTCTTTGTACAGGCCGTGGGCGAATTGGCTTTGGACGTGGGCGTGGACTTGGAGGTGTTGCGATGAAGTCGTGGATGCAGAACACGTGGCACCACCTTCGCATCTGGTTTGGAGCCAGCGCCCCAGCGGGTGATGGACTGCCGCTGGGTTCGGCGAGTTGGGGTTATGCCGACCGAAGCCGCTCGACAACTGGGTGGATGGGGTTTGACCAAACCTTGTTGGCGGTGGTGTCGGTGCTCTTGATTTGGGGCTTGGTGATGGTGTATTCGGCCTCGATCGCCTTGCCTGACAGTCCCAAATTTTCGAACTACAGCCACACCCATTTTGTCTTTCGCCATGGTTTTGCCCTGTGCGTGGGGCTGGTGGCGGCCTTGTTGGCATTCCAGGTGCCGATAAAGACTTGGGAAAAATTCGCGCCGCTGCTGTTTCTGCTTGCCTTGGTGCTGTTGATCTTGGTGCTGGTGCCCTTCATTGGTAAAGGGGTCAACGGCGCGCGCCGCTGGATTTCTTTGGGTGTGATGAATTTTCAGCCCTCGGAGCTGGCGAAGTTGGCGGTGGTGCTTTACGCAGCCAACTTCATGGTGCGCAAAATCGAGGTCAAAGAAAGCTTCAGCCGCGCGGTAGCGCCCATGTTGGTGGCCGTGGGTTTGACCGGCATCTTGCTGTTGGCCGAGCCCGACATGGGTGCGTTCATGGTGATCGCGGTGATCGCCATGGGTATTTTGTTTTTGGGTGGCGTGAACATGCGCATGTTTTTGCTCATCAGCGTGGTCCTGATGGGGGCGTTTTTGTTGATGATTCTTTTCAGCGACTGGCGTCGTGAGCGCATCTTTGCTTACCTCGACCCTTGGAGCGTGGTGCACGCTTTGGGTAAAGGCTACCAACTGTCGCACTCGCTCATCGCGTTTGGCCGCGGGGAGATTTTTGGTGTTGGGTTGGGCGGCAGTGTGGAGAAATTGCATTGGCTGCCCGAAGCGCACACCGATTTCTTGCTCGCGGTGATCGGTGAGGAGTTTGGTCTGGTTGGGGTGCTCACGCTCATCGGCTTGTTCGTGTGGCTCACCCGTCGCATCATGCACATCGGTCGACAAGCGGTGGCCCTGGATCAGGTGTTCGCGGGTTTGCTGGCCCAAGGTGTTGGGGTGTGGATGGGTTTCCAAGCCTTCATCAATATCGGTGTGAACTTGGGCGCCTTGCCCACCAAGGGCCTGACCTTACCGCTCATGAGTTACGGCGGCTCGGCCATTTTGATCAACTTGGTGGCCTTGGCCATCGTGCTGCGCGTGGACTTTGAAAACCGCCAGAAAATGCGGGGGATTCGGGCATGAGGCAACGCGTGGCTTTGATCATGGCGGCCGGCACCGGCGGGCACATCTTCCCGGGTTTGGCGGTGGCCGAAGCGTTGCGTGCGCAAGGTTGGTCGGTGCATTGGTTGGGTACGCCCACGGGCATGGAAAACCGATTGGTGCGCCCCAAGGGTTTTGTGGTCGAGCCGATTGCATTCGGAGGTGTGCGTGGCAAAGGATGGTGGACCTTGCCGTTCTTGCCTTTGCGCTTGTTGCGGGCGTTTTGGCAGGCCCGCGCGGCCGTGCTCAAGCTCAACCCGGACGTGGTGGTGGGTTTTGGGGGTTACGTGACTTTCCCGGGGGGCTTGATGTCGGTGTGGCTCAACAAACCACTGATCTTGCACGAGCAAAATTCGGTGGCCGGTATGGCCAATCGCTGGCTGGCGGGTATCGCCGATCGCGTGTTCACCGCCTTCCCCAATGCACTGCCCAAAGGTGAGTGGGTCGGCAATCCCTTGCGTACCGACTTTTTGCGTCAATCCGCTCCGGCACAGCGATGGGCCGGTCGGCAAGGGCCTTTGCGCTTGTTGGTGGTGGGCGGCAGTTTGGGTGCGCAAGCACTCAACCAAATCGTGCCCAAGGCCTTGGCCATGTTGCCCGTGGATGAGCGACCTTTGGTGACCCACCAAAGTGGAGAGGCGCAAATCGCCACGCTCAAAGCGAATTACGAAAAAGCGGGTGTGCAAGCCGAACTGGTGCCCTTCATCACCGACATGGCGCAGGCATTTGCCGATGCCGATTTGGTGATTGCTCGCGCAGGTGCCAGCACGGTGACCGAAATAGCGGCTGTTGGTGCTGCTGCCTGGTTTGTGCCGTTTCCACACGCCGTCGACGATCATCAGCGGCACAACGCCGAATTTTTGTCCAAGTCGGGTGGTGCTTGGATGACCAGGCAAGTCGATTTCACACCAGACAAAGTGCTCGAGGTGCTGCGCAACACGCGCCGCCCGGTCCTTCAAGCCATTGCGCAGCAAGCGCAACTCAAATCACAAACCCAAGCGGTGTCTGCCATCGTGGACGCATGCACCGTTTTGGCCGAAAAGAACATCCCATGAAACACGCCATTCGTCACATCCACTTTGTGGGCATCGGTGGGGCCGGCATGAGCGGCATCGCCGAGGTCTTGCTCAACCAAGGCTTTGCCATCTCGGGCAGTGATCTCAGTGAGAACACCGCCACCCGTCGCTTGACCGAACTGGGCGCGCGCGTGCACATTGGGCATCGGGCCACCCATATCGACGGCGCCGATGCCATCGTCACCTCAACGGCCGTCAAAGACGACAACCCTGAGGTGGTGGCCGCGCACGCCAAGCTCTTGCCGGTGGTGCCGCGCGCGGTCATGCTCGCCGAGTTGATGCGCATGAAAAAAGGCATTGCGATCGCGGGTACCCACGGCAAAACCACCACCACCAGTTTGGTCGCCAGTGTGTTGGCGGCGGCCAACTTAGACCCCACGTTCGTGATCGGCGGCAAACTCAACAGCGCTGGCGTGAATGCCCAGTTGGGTTCGGGTGAGTACATCGTGGTGGAAGCCGATGAGTCCGATGCCTCGTTTTTGAACCTCTTGCCGGTGATGGCGGTGGTGACCAACATCGACGCCGACCACATGGATACCTATGGTCACGACTTTGGTCGTCTCAAACAGGCCTTTGTGGATTTCTTGCACCACATGCCGTTTTATGGTGCTGCCGTGGTGTGTGTGGATGACCCCGCCGTGCGCAGCTTGTTGCCCCAAATTGCCCGACCCATCACCAGCTATGGTTTGTCGCCCGATGCGCAAGTGCGCGCGGTCGATGTGCGCGCGGTGGGCGGTCAAATGCATTTCACGGTCTTGCGCAAGAACGGCGTTGAGTTGTCACCCCTGTCGGTGGTTTTGAATTTGCCCGGTGTGCACAACGTGCTCAACGCGCTGGCCGCCATCGGTGTGGCGGTGGAGTTGGGTGTGGAAGATGCTGCGGTGGTGCAGGCATTGGCCAACTTCAAAGGTGTGGGCCGGCGCTTTCAGCGCTTTGGTGATGCACCCTTACCGCAAGGCGGTCATTGCACCGTGGTCGATGACTATGGTCACCACCCGGTGGAGATGGCCGCCACGATTGCTGCAGCGCGTGGGGCATTTCCCGGTCGACGCTTGGTGTTGGCCTTTCAGCCGCACCGCTACAGCCGCACCCGGGATTGTTTTGAAGACTTCATCAAGGTCATGGGCCATGCCGATGCGATTTTGCTCGCCGAGGTCTATGCCGCCGGTGAAGCACCGCTGGTCGCCGCCGATGGTCGTTCGCTGGCACGCGCCATGCGGGTGGCCGGTCAGGTCGAGCCCGTGTTTGTGGATGAGATTGAACACATGGCCGCGGCCATCGTGCGCAACGCCCGCGATGGCGATGTGGTCCTGTGCATGGGCGCAGGCTCCATCGGCACCGTGGCGGCACAGGTGATGTCTTTGACGGCCCCAACAGGAACCCAGCCATGAACCCGCACATCCCTTCAATTGACGTGAAACAGATGGGCAAAGTGGCCGTGTTGATGGGCGGGCGTTCGGCCGAGCGCGAAGTCTCTTTGATGTCCGGTCAGGGCGTGTTGGCGGCTTTGCGTGCGCAAGGTGTGGACGCCCACGCCTTTGACCCCGCCGAACAAGGCTTGGATGCTTTGCGCACGCAGGGCGTGCAGCGTTGCTTCATCGCTTTGCACGGGCGGTTTGGTGAAGACGGCACGGTGCAAGGCGCGCTGGAGCTGCTGGGCATCCCCTACACCGGCCCTGGCGTGATGGCGTCGGCCGTGGCCATGGACAAGCTCATGACCAAGCGCATTTGGCTCGCCGAAGGTCTGCCCACACCGGCTTGGCGCCAGGTGCGCAGCGCTCAGCAAGCGCGCGAGGCATTTCAAGCCTTGGGCTCGCCCATGATCGTCAAACCCGTTCGGGAAGGCTCCACCATTGGCCTGACCAAGGTCACCAGCATCGCGCAGTGCGATGCCGCTTTTGCTTTGGCCCGCGAACAAGACCCATTGGTGATGTGCGAGCAGTTCATCGCCGGTGACGAGGTTACTTGCCCTGTGCTAGGTACTGGTGACCAAGCGCGAGCCCTGCCGATCATTCGCATCGTGGCGCCCGATGGCAATTACGACTACCAGAACAAATACTTCACCAACGACACCCAATACCTGGTGCCTTCTGGTTTGCCAACATCCGAAGAGGCCAACATCCAAGCGCTGGTGCTCAAAGCCTTCCAGGCTTTGGATTGCCGTGGCTGGGCCCGTGCCGATGTGATGATCGACCAGCACACGCGAAAGCCCTATTTGCTGGAAATCAACACCTCACCGGGCATGACCAGCCACTCGCTCGTGCCGATGTCGGCGCGTGCCACCGGCATGGACTATGAAGCCCTGTGCCTGCATTTGCTCGCCAGTGCCAGTTTGGACAACCCCACGCCGTGACCATGTCCACCACCGCCCTTTTGCCCCTCGACATCAGGCTCATGCGCCTGGCCACCCGTCTGCTGATGGGGGTATTGGCCGTGCTGGTGCTGGGTGCCTTGGGTCATTGGGCCTTGAACCACCCGATGTGGTCGGTGCGTTCCATGGTGGTGGTCGGTGATGTGGCATACCAAAACGCGATCACCTTGCGTGCGCAGGTGGTCACGCGCATGCGCAACGAATTGGGCAGCAGTTTCATGACGCTGGACTTGGAGCGCACGCGGGACCTGTTTGAGTCGGTGCCTTGGGTGCGACAGGCCGTGGTGCAGCGCGAATTCCCCAACCGCTTGCGCATCACGCTGCAGGAGCACCAGGCCGTGGCGTGGTGGCAGACCGAAGGGTCCGGTCAATTGGTCAACACCTGGGGCGAAGTTTTTGAAGCCAACCCCGACGACAGCGACAACTTGCCGGTCTTGGCGGGTCCGGCCAACAGCGCGGGCGATGCCTTGCGCTTGTTCAACGCCCTGCTGCCTCAGTACCAGTACTTGGGCTTTGGCGTGGAGCGTTTGGCTTTGACCGAACGCGGCAATTGGCTGGTGGGCTTGGACAACGGGGCCCGCATTGAGCTTGGGCGCGGGGATCACGCGGCATTGGTCGCGAGAAACCAGCAATTCATTCGGACCGTCAGCCAGGTCACCCAGCGTTTTGCGGGCGACATGCAGGAGGTCGATTTGCGTTACCCCAATGGGTACGCATTGAACATGCGGGGAGTTTCAACGCTCGCCACAACCGTGCCGGGTCAGCCGGCCAACACGAGGTAATCAGCACACATGGCCAAAGAATACAAAGATTTGGTGGTCGGTCTGGACATTGGAACGTCCAAGATCATGGTCGTCGTGGCCGAGGTTTTGCCCAACGGCGAACTCAAGCTCGCCGGCATGGGTGTGGCGCCAAGCAACGGTCTCAAGCGCGGCGTGGTGGTCAACATCGACGCCACAGTGCAAAGCATCCAGCAAGCGCTCAAAGAAGCCGAGTTGATGGCCGACTGCCGCATCGCGCGGGTTTACACCGGTATCACCGGCAGCCACATCCGAGGCATGAACTCCAGCGGCATGGTGGCCATCAAGGACCGCGAGGTCAGCGCCAACGACGTGGCGCGCGTCATCGAGACCGCGCAAGCCATCAACATCTCCACCGATCAACGCTTGTTGTTGTTGGAGGCGCAAGAGTTCGTGATCGATGGCCAAGAGGTCAAAGAGCCCATCGGCATGAGCGGCTTGCGCTTGGAGGCCAAGGTGCACATCGTGACTGGCGCGCAGAGCGCGGCTGAGAACATCATGAAGTGTGTGCGTCGCTGCGGTTTGGAGGTGGACCACCTGATGCTCAACCCGGTAGCCTCGAGTCACGCGGTGCTCACCCAAGACGAGAAAGAATTGGGCGTGGCCTTGGTGGACATTGGAGCGGGCACCACCGACATCGCTATTTACGCGGGTGGCTCGATTCGGCACACCGCGGTGATTCCGATCGCCGGCGATTTGATCACCAGCGACATCGCCATGGCCTTGCGCACGCCCACCAAAGACGCCGAAGACATCAAGGTGGAGAGTGGTTTTGCCAAGCAACTGTTGGCCGACCCGGATCAACAAGTGGAGGTGCCTGGCCTGGGTGATCGCCAGCCGCGCATGCTCAGCCGCCAAGCCTTGGCCGGTGTGATCGAGCCGCGCATTGAAGAAATTTTCACCTTGGTGCAGCAAGTCATTCGCGACTCGGGGCACGAAGAAATGCTGTCCTCGGGCATCGTGCTCACGGGAGGCAGCGCGATGATGCCGGGTATGCCCGAGTTGGGCGAGGACATCTTCCTCAAACCCGTTCGCCGAGGCATTCCGCAATACAACAGCGCCTTGCACGACATGGTCGCCCAGCCCCGCGCAGCAACCGCCATGGGTTTGCTCGAAGGCGCACGCTTGGCCCGCGTGCGCGGGCACAAGGTGGCACAAAAAGCCGGTTCGGTTCACAGCGCGCTGGGCCGGATCAAAGACTGGTTTGTGGGGAGTTTTTGATGAAACACAGCGAATCTCAATCGACCCATCTGCAGAATTTCAAGGGCAAACGAAGGAGAAGTCGATGGCGATCCACGACAGAACCCCCGGGTTGAAGACCCACAACCGATTCATTTTTTAACCATTGAAAAGAAGACCGATCGAAGCGGTTTTCAAACAGGAGAACACCATGACCATCGAAATGATTGAAGTTGAAGAAGGTTTCAACCAGGGCACGCAAATCAAAGTGATCGGCGTCGGCGGCGGCGGCAGCAATGCCGTTGAACACATGATCCAGCGAGGCGTGCAGGGCGTTGAGTTCATTGCGGCCAACACCGATGCCCAAGCCTTGTCGCGAAGCTCCGCCGACAAAATCATCCAACTCGGTGGCACGGGATTGGGCGCGGGCAGCAAGCCCGAAAAAGGCCGTGATGCGGCCGAGCAAGCCGAGCAAGAAATTCGCGACAGCATCGCGGGCGCACACATGCTCTTCATCACCGCGGGCATGGGCGGCGGCACCGGCACCGGTGCAGCGCCGGTGATTGCCCGCGTGGCCAAAGAGATGGGCATCTTGACCGTGGGCGTGGTCACCAAGCCGTTTGACTGGGAGGGCGGTCGCCGCATGTCCAATGCCGACGGTGGCTTGGGCGAGCTCGAAGCCAATGTCGACTCCTTGATCGTCGTGTTGAACGAGAAGTTGCAAGACGTGTTGGGCGATGACATCACCCAAGAAGAAGCCTTTGCACACGCCAACGACGTGCTCAAAAACGCGGTGGGTGGCATTGCCGAGATCATCAATGAGTACGGCAACGTCAACGTCGACTTTGAAGACGTGCGCACCGTCATGGGTGAGCCTGGCAAGGCCATGATGGGCACGGCGGTGGCCAACGGCCCCGATCGCGCACGCATCGCGGCCGAACAAGCCGTGGCATGCCCCTTGTTGGAAGGCATCGACTTGTCGGGTGCCAAGGGCGTGCTGGTTTTGGTCACCGCCGCGAAGGGTTCTTTGAAATTGTCCGAATCCAAACAGGCGATGAACACCATCCGCGCCTATGCTTCGCCCGATGCGCACGTGATTTATGGCGCGGCCTACGATGAGAGCTTGGGCGAAGACATGCGCGTGACCGTGGTGGCCACAGGCTTGTCCAAACACGGTTCGCGCGGACGAACCCCCAACATCCAAATGGTGCAAACCCTGCGCACCGGTACCGACAACGTGCCGTTCGACATCCCCACGGTCAACACAGCCATCGATGGTCCTGGCGCGGCCGCCATGGCTCAGCCCAACTACGCGGGTTTGCAAGGCCCAGCGGTTTGGCGCACCCCCAACCGCACGCAAGCCGCGGCCAAGGTGGATGCCCTGTCCTCGGGCGGCATGGACGACTTTGAAATCCCTGCCTTCCTGCGCAAACAGGCCGATTGAAATAAAATCGACCCATGCTGGCTCAAAGAACCCTCAAATCGCTGACCACCGCTGTTGGGGTGGGGCTTCACAGCGGGCAACGTGTCGAGCTGACGCTGCGCCCGGCTGCCCCCAACACCGGTATCGTGTTTCGGCGGGTGGATTTGCCTGAGCCGGTGGATATCCCCGTCAACGCCACGGCGGTCACCGACACGCGTTTGGCATCCACCATCTCGTATGGTGGGGCCAAGGTGCACACCATTGAGCATTTGATGAGTGCGTGTTCGGGCTTGGGCATCGACAACCTGATGGTCGACATCACGGCCGAAGAGGTGCCCATCTTGGATGGTTCTTCGGCCTCGTTTGTGTATTTGCTGCAAAGCGCGGGCATTGAGACCCAAGGTGTGGCCAAGCGTTTCATCCGCGTGCTCAAGCCCGTCGAGGTTCGCGAAGGTGATGGCAGCAACGTCAAGTGGGCGCGCTTGGACCCGTACCACGGCTTCAAGCTGAGCTTTGAAATCGAGTTCAACCACCCCGCGGTCAACTCCACAGGTCAGCAGGTCACCTTCGATTTCGGCAGTGGCCGCTACGCCCGTGAAATCGCCCGTGCCCGCACCTTTGGCTTCACCCGCGACGTGGAAATGATGCGCTCGCATGGCTTGGCCATGGGCGGCGGTTTGGACAACGCCATCGTGATGGACGACGTCAAGGTGCTCAACGCTGATGGTTTGCGCTACCACGACGAGTTCGTCAAACACAAAATATTGGACGCCATTGGCGACCTCTACATCTTGGGTCAGCCACTGCTGGCGGCCTACAGCGCTTACCGCTCGGGCCACGCCATGAACAACCAGTTGCTGCGCGTTTTGCTCAGCGACGAGAGCGCCTACGAGATCGTGAGCTTCGAGAAAGAGCGCGACGCGCCTGCGGGTTTTGCCGCACTGGCGCCGGCTTGGTAAGGCCTAAGGATCCCCACGATGTGGTTACGTTGGGTCATTCTGTTCTTGTTCGTGGTGGCCGCCGCGTGCTTTGTGGCTTATATGGTCACGGGCCACATGGCTTACCGACGCTGGGGTTTGGTCATCTTCAAATGGACCGTGTTCGCTGGCCTGGGCTTTTTTGCCGTGCTGGTCGTGCAGCGCCTGTTCTGACCCCCTGCAATCTGCTCAATACCAACGGCCGTCTTTGTAGCTCGCGTGGGTGCGCCCTTGCAGCGCACTGACCTGCTCGATGGCGTGTTTGGTTTTGCTCACCTGTGCGTGGGTGATCGCCAAGCCCAGCGCGTCGGCCGCGTCTTTCCCTGGTAGAACGGGCAGGTTGAGCAGGCGTTTGACCATTTCCTGCACCTGCGGCTTGGCCGCCCGCCCGTAGCCCACCACCGCTTTCTTGAGCTGCAGCGCGGTGTACTCGCTCACTGGCAAACCGTTGACCACCAAGGCCGTGAGACAGGCGCCACGGGCCTGACCCAGCAACAAGGTGGCTTGTGGGTTCACGTTGACGAACACAATCTCACACGCGGCCACCGACGGTTGGTAGCGCTGCACGACCTCGGTGATGCCCTCAAACAAAATTTTCAGTCGCCCTGGCAAGAGTTGCGGGTGGTCGGGCTCGGTGCGGATGGTGCCGCTGGCCACGTAGTGCAGGGCGGAGCCCTCGACGTCGATCACCCCAAAACCGGTGCACTGCAAACCGGGGTCGATCCCCAAAATGCGGGTGGTGGTCTTGGGCTGAGCGCTCATGGCAGTTCCACCGAGGGCATGCGGGCCAGGGTGGTGCCCGCACGGTTGCTCAGGTAAGCCGAACCGGTGCGGGTTTCAAAGAATTTGGGCGATGGCAGCATGACGGCCAATCGGGCGGCTTCGACCCGGCTGAGTTGGGCCGCTGACTTTTTGAAGTAGCGCTGGCTGGCGGCTTGGGCACCAAACACCCCGTGCCCCCACTCGACGCTGTTGAGGTAGATCGTCAAAATGCGGTCTTTGTCCAGCACGGCTTCGATCATCAAGGCCAGCACCAGTTCTTGGCCTTTGCGCAGCAGGTTGCGCTCGCCCGACAAGAAGAGGTTTTTGGCCAACTGTTGGGTGATGGTGGAGCCGCCAATGATTTTGGCCGGGCGGGTTCGCGGTGGGGCCGCGTTGGGTTTTTGGGCGGCGCGTGCGGCTGCGGCCGCGGCCCGCTTCTCGGCTTGAGCTTGGCGACGTTGGTTTTTGTCCCATGCCGATTCGATGGCCGCCCAGTCCACGCCGGCGTGGTTCACGAAACCACCATCCTCGGAGGCGATGACGGCGCGGCGCAAATGGGTGCTGATGGCCTTGGGCTCGACCCACTCTTGCGACCAACGCCACGGCTTGTCGCCCCGCAGGGCTTTGACACCCACCCGTGCAATTTCAGACCGCATGAAGGCGGTGCTCTCAGGGGCCACCACGGCCATGCTGGCGATGCGAGCCAAAAAAAACAACTGTAGCGCCAGTCCAGCGATCACACACCACGACAAGTAGCGCCAAAAGATCTTCATGTCATTGGCTCCTCAGCTGGGTTTGGAGGGTTTCGTTGCGTGTGAACCGAAAACGCGAAACCACCACGATGTGGTCGGCTTGGCGACGCATCGCTGGGGTGAACGCTGAAAAACGTTGTGAACGCACGATGGCTTGGGCACGTCGGTCCAAGGCCGGCGAGCGCGAGCGCTCAGCGATTTCGGTGTCGATGACCTCGCCGGTGTGGTTCACGGTGATGACCATGGTCAATTCACCGTAGAGTTTTTGGCCATCTTGCTGTGGGAACTGCTTCGTGCCTTGCTCTTCAATTTGTTGGCGCAGGGCTTCGTAGTACACCGCATACACCGCCTCGCGCGTGGCCGGGCTGATGTAGTGCTTGCGCGGACGCGCATTCTCTTCCTGCACGCGCTTTTCGATTTGCGCGAGCATGTTGAGCAGGGCTTGGCGTTTGCGCTCTTCTTCCAAGGCTTGTGGTGTGTTGGCGCTGGCGTTGGGGTCCACCGGCGGGAGTTGCGCGATCTGTTGGCGCACTTGTGTGAGCAAGGCCTGTTGACGTTGGCGCAAAGCCGCCAAAGCGGATTGTTGTGGCTCTGGCGCATTGCCGATCTGAGCCGTCGCCATGCTGGGTAGGGGGGCGCTGGCCAGCCCTTTTTCGGCGCTTCCGCCACCAGCCAGAGAAGCTTGTGCAATGGCCTGCGCTTGGTCGGGTGCGCGGTCACTTTGGGTGTTGACCAAAACCACTTCCAAGGGCGTGTTCTCAAAGAGGCGGTTAAAGCCCACGGGATCCACCGCCCGAATGGTCAGCAAGGCCGCGTGAAAGACAAGGGAAATCCCAAGTGCCCATTGCAGGGTACTGCGTTGCCGAAGCCATCGGATAACGTGGGGAGCCATCGCTTGCATGGTCAAATTATGGGGCGGGATCGGCTGGCGGCGTCTCGGCCTCGTTCAGGTCAATCGCCAAGGCCAATGGCGTGGCCAAAACGGTTTCTTCCTCATCGGTGTCGATCAAGGCATCGTCATCGGTGCTGTCGGGGTTGTCCAATCGAGCAACGACGGTGGCCGAAATGTCCAAGGCCATGAGGTCGGATCGGCCCAAGCGCACGCGGGCTTGCGCACCGCGAGGCCAGCCATCGGCACCCATGACGGACATCACGAGTGGCAGCGTGTCGGCGCGAACGAGTTGATCTTTGATCAGCGTTGCGTCGAGTTCGGTGATGCCGTTTTGCTCCAGGTATTTCAGCGTCCAGTAGCGCTCCATGCCACGTTGGAAGTCGTTGTATGCACCATAGGCGGCGTCAAATGCACCGATCACGGCCAACAGGTTGGCGTCTTTGGGTTTGAAGGGTGCGACCAAGGCCGCTGTGGCACCGTGGCGCGCACAAGCGATGATTTGCCACTGGTTGACCATGTCCACGTAGCGCCGCAGCGGCGAGGTGCTCCACGCATAGGCAGGCACGCCAATGCCCGCATGTGGCAAAGCTTTGGCTCCCATGCGCACCTTGATGCCCGGCGCCAAGCTGGCTTGGCTGCGGTAGATGCCGGGCACACCACATTGGGCCAGCCATTGCCCCCACGTGCTGTTGGCCACGATCATGGCTTCGGCCACGATCAGGTCCAGTGGTGCGCCGCGCTGGCGCAGGCCCATGACGACGGTCTCGTTGCCTTGTGGGCCGCGTTCGCCCACACCGTCCAATTTGAAGGTGTGATCGGGTCGGTTGAAGGTTTCGGGTTTGCCGCGCACGACCTCGCGGGCGGCTTTGAGGTGTTTGGCTAGCCTGTGCAGCCAAGACAAGGACGCTTGCCAGCGCTGGGCTTCAGCAGGCGCCTCGGGGTTGGGCTCACCCTGCAACCATGCCTCGGTGACGATGTGGTCGATGTGATCGTGGCGCAGGTTGTCCGCAATCGGCACGCGCTCCAAGCGGGTGTGACTGTCGAGCACCGCCAAGCTGGTTTCATCGATGCGGACATACAAAGACACGGCCGGGCAGGCTTGACCGGCTTGCAAAGTGAAGGCTTGCACCACGGCGTCGGGCAGCATGGTGATTTTGTGGCCCGGCATGTAGACCGTGGACAGGCGTTGTCGCGCGATCTGATCCATGGCGCTGTCGGGGGCAATCGACAGGGCTGGGGCGGCGATGTGGATACCCAGGGTCACACAGCCTGAGCCCAAGCCCTGAACCGACAAGGCATCGTCGATTTCTGTGGTTTGTGAGTCGTCGATGGAAAACGCTTGCACGTCGGCCAAGGGCAATTCGTCCTGCGATTGGGGAACCACGATGTCGCCAAAGCCCGTGCCTTTGGGAAAGTGCTCAAACAGGAAGCGTTGCCAATGGAATTCGTAAGCGTTCTTAATGGCCCCTGCTTGCAGCAACAGGGTCAGTGGGGCGGTGTGGCTGTCGCGCGCGGCCTGAACCACGGCTTTGTATTCGGGGCTGTTCTTGTCGGGCTTGAACAAGATTTTGTACAGCTGTGCGCGCACCGGATCGGGGCAGGTGCCGGCCACCAACTCGGCAGCCCAAGCTTCGATCTGCGCTTGGACTTGCTGCTTTTTTTCAATTGCCACCAAGGCTTGGGCCAAGATGTCGGCGGGGGCTTTTTTGAAGCGACCTTTGCCCAAGCGTCGGAAGTAATGCGGTGCGGATTGCAAGCACAGCAGGGCCGCGGCTTGTTGCACGGCGCTTGGCGGGTCGTCGAAATACACGCCGGCCAAGGCCGCGAAGTCAAATTCGTCTTCGGGCGCGAACTCGTACGCCAGTGGCAACTCCATGTCCGCTTGCAAGGCCAAGGCTTGGCTCATCAGGGCGCTGGGTTCGGGCTTGTCAAAACGCAGCCAAGCGTTGGCGCTTTTGACCTTGACCCTTTTGCCCGAATCGAGCTCCACTTGCAAGGAGTTGTCGGCCTCGGACAGGATTCGACCGGTCGTGGGCTTGCCGGCATCGTCAAACAATAAGTGCATGGGGCCTATTGTCCCACGCAGCCCCTCAGGCTTTGGGGGGCGATTCGGTTGCCAAGTTCAAAAAATCCACCAAAGCGTTCATGTGCTGTTCAAAGTCGCTCAGGGCGTGGTCGCTCCCAGGCAAGAGCCGCACCGTGGCGTGGGCACAAAACGCTTGCATTTCACGCCAGTCCAGCACCTCGTCGCCTTGGGCCACGATGGCCCAGTGGCGCTGCCGCTCCTGGTTATGGGCCACGCCCGTGGGGGGCAGGGTGGCCTCCCATTCGCGCAACTCCTCGATAAACGCCGGTTGAAAATGCACCCGCTCTTGGGGGTCGTGCCAAGCGGGGTGTTCTCCGATGTGGCGCTGCAAGTCCCTGGACGGGTGTGCGGCCGGGTTGATCAAGGCGCTGCGGCAGCCCAAGCGGTGCGACAAGACCCGGGCGTAAAAGCCGCCCAAGGAAGAACCCACGACGACCATCTGCTCGCGCGGCCAGTCGGACACCCCGTGAAGCAGCAGGTCCATGGCGGCGCGGGGCGACACCGGCAGGGCCGGGCACCACCAATGCACCCCCGGGTGTTGGCTGCGCACCCGGTGTCCCAGTTGTTGGGCTTTGGTCGATTGGGGGGACGAGCGAAACCCGTGCAGGTAGAGCAGGTGGGTGGTGGGCAGCATGGTCAAAACGCAACAAGTGAAGTTCAGAGCAAGGATAATGGCAGGCCATGGCCACCACCTTTGACAAACCCTCACTTCAACAACGCATCGTGGCGTCGTTGCAAACCTATGACGGGCCTTTGCTGTTGGCCGCGCTCATTTTGTCCCTCATCGGCCTGATCACCATGTACTCGGTGGGTGCCGATCATGGTGCCCGTTTTGTGGGCCATGCGCGCAACCTCTTGATCGCGGCGGTCGTGATGTTCGCCGTGGCCCAAATTCCACCCCAGCGCATGATGGCCTTGGCCATTCCCATGTACACCATTGGTGTGGCACTGCTGTTCGCTGTGGAGTTTTTTGGCATCGAGCGCAAGGGCTCGCAGCGCTGGCTCAACATCGGGGTGGTGATCCAGCCCAGTGAGATCATGAAAGTGGCGCTGCCGCTGATGATGGCTTGGTGGTTCCAGCGCCGCGAGGGACAAACCCGCGCTTTCGATTACGTGGTGGCCGCTGGCTTGCTGATGGTGCCTTGGGCGCTGATTTTCATCCAGCCCGATTTGGGCACTTCCTTGCTGGTCTTGGCCTCGGGCTTGTTCGTTTTGTTTTTCGCGGGTTTGAGTTGGAAGCTCATCATCCCGCCGGTGCTCATGGGCTTGGTGGGCGTCACGGTGCTCATCGTGATGGAAGACCCCTGGTGTGCGCCTGGGGTGGACTGGGTGGTCTTGAAAGAATACCAACGGGTTCGGGTGTGCACCTTGCTGGACCCCTTCCAAGACCCCTTGGGCAAAGGTTTTCACATCATTCAAGGCATGATCGCCATTGGGTCGGGTGGTGCTTGGGGCAAGGGCTATATGCAAGGCACCCAAACCCATTTGGAGTTCATTCCTGAGCGCACCACGGACTTCATCTTTGCCGCCTTCTCTGAGGAGTTTGGTCTGATCGGTTTCTTGGCTTTGGCGGTGGCCTTTGTGTTCTTGATTGTGCGTGCACTGACGATCGCCTTGGAGGGACCCACGCTCTTTGCCCGTTTGTTGGCCGGTGCCATGGCCCTGAACATTTTTGTCTATGTCTTCGTGAACATGGGCATGGTCAGCGGCATCTTGCCGGTGGTGGGGGTGCCTTTGCCCTTCATCAGTTACGGCGGCACGGCCATGGTCACCATGGGCTTTGGCCTAGGGATCTTGCTCTCGGTGGCCAAGGCCAAACGCCTGATGCAATCATGACCGCTTGGCCCCGCGTGGCGGTGCTCGGTGCTGGCAACATGGGCGGCGCTTTGGTGGCCCGCTTGCGCGAACATGCCGTGTCTGTGTCGGTGTGCGACCCCGATGCGCAGCGCCAAGCCGAGGCCTTGGCCGTGGGCGCGCAGGTCTTGCCCACACCCTTGTCCGCCGTGCAAGGCTTGGGCCCCGATGGCGTGGTCTTGATCGTGGTGATCAACGAGGCGCAATGCGAAGACGTGTTGTGGGGCGAGCAGGGCGCAGCCGCGGCACTGCAAGTCGGACAGACCGTGGTCTTGTGCCCGACCATGGCACCTGAAGCGGTGGAGTCCATCGCCGCGCGATTGGTGGCGATGGGTGTGGCCTGTGTGGATGCGCCCATGTCGGGTGGCCCGCTGCGCGCCCGCGCCGGCACCATGAGCTGGATGCTGGCCGCGCCAAAGGCTGCGTTGGCCCGTCACCCGGAGCTCTGGAGCCTGCTGGCCAACCCGGTGTTCCACGTCAGCGAACGTTGCGGGGATGGTTCGCGCACCAAACTCGTCAACAACCTCTTGGCCGGCATCAATTTGGTGGGGACGGCCGAGGTGCTGGCCTTGGCCGAGCGGATGGGCTTGAACCTGAACACCACACTGGATGTGATCGAGCGCTCCAGCGGCCAGAGCTGGATCGGCTCGGACCGCATGCGACGTGCACTGGCGGGGAATTTTGCACCCCTGGCGCACGTGACCTTGCTGGAAAAAGACACCGGTTTGGCCATGGCCGCGGCCCAGCGCGTGGGGTTCGAGGGGCCTTTGGGCGCCGGCGCCGCCGCGGTGTTTGCGCAAACCCGCCAAGCCGGCTGGGCCGAACACGACGACGGCGCGGTGTTCGCGCACCTGCGCGGCGATGCGCCACCGGCAAAGCCCTAAACCCCCTGTGCCCACGGGGCTTATCTACAATGGCGGCATGATCAATCAAGCGTCCACCCAGTCCCGTCTCTCCACCGCCCAAGCCAGCTTGCTCGAGCCCTTTGGTTTGACGCCCGCCTTGTTGCAGCGCGCCTTGGGCGAGATCATGGCCCGCGGCGTGGACGACGCCGACCTGTACTTTCAAACCACGCGCAGCGAAGGCTGGAGCCTGGAAGAAGGTATTGTCAAAACCGGCAGCTTCAGCATCGACCAAGGCGTGGGCGTGCGCGCGGTCAGCGGCGAGAAAACCGCCTTTGCCTATTCCGACGATTTGTCTTGGAGCGCCTTGCTCGATGCGGCCCACACGGTGCGCACCATCGCCAACCAAGGCCAGCAAGGGCGCGTGAAAATCGCCCGCACACGGGTGGCGTCTTCGCGCTCCTTGTACCCTGCGGTGGACCCCATCGCCACCCTGGACAGCACCCAAAAAGTCGCCTTGCTGGAGCGCCTGGAGCGCTTGGCCAAAGCCAAAGACCCGCGCGTGGTGCAGGTCATGGCCGGTTTGGCGGCCGAGCACGACGTGGTCTTGGTGGCCCGCGCCGACGGCACCATGGCCGCCGATGTGCGCCCCTTGGTGCGCCTGTCGGTCACGGTGATCGCCGAGCAGGCCGGTCGCCGCGAGGTCGGCTCGGCCGGCGGCGGTGGTCGTTACGGCTTGGCCTATTTTGACGACGCCATGGTGCAGTCTTACGTGGACGAGGCCGTGGCCTCGGCCTTGACCAACCTGGACGCGCGTCCCGCGCCGGCCGGTGAAATGACGGTGGTGTTGGGCGCGGGCTGGCCCGGCATTTTGTTGCACGAAGCCGTGGGCCATGGCTTGGAGGGCGACTTCAACCGCAAAGGCTCCAGCGCGTTTGCGGGGCGCATCGGCCAGCGCGTGGCGGCCAAGGGCGTGACGGTGCTCGACGACGGCACCCTCGCCGACCGCCGTGGCTCGATCAACATCGACGACGAGGGCAACACCACGCAGCGCAACGTGTTGATCGAAGACGGTATCTTGCGCGCCTATATCCAGGACGAACTCAACGCGCGTCTGATGGGCGTCAAGCCCACCGGCAACGGCCGTCGTGAGAGCTACGCTCATGTGCCCATGCCGCGCATGACCAACACCTACATGCTCAGCGGCGACAAGAGCCCCGAAGAAATCATCGGCAGCATCAAGAAGGGTTTGTACGCGGCCAACTTCGGCGGTGGCCAAGTCGACATCACCTCGGGCAAGTTCGTGTTCTCGGCCAGCCAAGCCTATTGGGTGGAAAACGGCCAAATCCAATACCCGGTCAAGGGCGCCACCTTGGTCGGCAGTGGCCCTGAGTCGCTCAAAAAAGTCAGCCTGATCGGCAACGACATGAAGCTCGACTCGGGCGTGGGCACCTGCGGCAAAGAAGGTCAGAGCGTGCCGGTGGGCGTGGGCCAGCCCACCCTGCGCGTGGACGGTTTGACCGTGGGCGGCACGGCCTGAACCAGCGTAAGCCGGCTTGTGCTAAAGTCATTCTCATGCAACGCAGCGCTTTTTTTGCTTTTTATTTTTGGTTCTCAGTCCCCGGCGGACGAGAGGCGATGTTGTAAGCAAACCCCGATCTCGATCAAACCGCCGGACTCAACAGCCCGGCGGTTTTTTTTTAACCCATCAACCGTTTGATTTTTTCAGGAGACCCCGATGAACGCCAACCCCGCCCGCGATACCGCGTATTCGCGTCCCGACGACAAGACCAGCCGAACCGACGACGAACGCATCCAGGACATCACCGTGTTGCCTCCACCCGAGCACCTCATCCGCTTTTTCCCCATCGCCGGCACGCCCGTGGAGCAACTCATTGGCCAGACCCGCCAGCGCATCTCGCGCATCTTGCACGGCCAAGACGACCGCCTCTTGGTCATCATCGGCCCCTGCTCAATCCACGACCCCGCCGCCGCCATCGATTACGCGCGCCGCTTGAAGCCCTTGCGCGACCAATACGCCGACAGCCTGGAAATTGTCATGCGCGTGTACTTCGAAAAACCCCGGACCACCGTGGGCTGGAAGGGCTTGATCAACGACCCCTACTTGGACGAGAGCTTTCGCATCGACGAAGGCCTGCGCATGGCGCGCCAGTTGCTGATCGAAATCAACCGTTTGGGTTTGCCTGCCGGCAGCGAGTTCCTGGACGTCATCAGCCCGCAGTACATCGGCGACCTGATCAGTTGGGGCGCGATTGGTGCGCGCACCACCGAGAGCCAAGTGCACCGCGAATTGGCCTCGGGTCTGTCGGCGCCCATCGGCTTCAAAAACGGCACCGATGGCAACATCAAAATCGCCACCGATGCCATCCAGGCCGCGGCCCGTGGTCACCACTTTTTGTCGGTGCACAAAAACGGCCAAGTGGCCATTGTGCAGACCAAGGGCAACCAAGACTGCCACGTGATCCTGCGCGGCGGCAAGGCTCCGAATTACGACGCAGCCAGCGTGGCCACGGCCGTGGCCGACCTGTCGGCATCTCACTTGGCCCCGCGTTTGATGGTCGATTGCAGCCATGCCAACAGCAGCAAACAGCACGAGAAACAACTCGAGGTGGCGCGCGACATCGCGGGTCAAATCCGCGGCGGTTCGCGCAGCATTTTTGGGGTCATGATCGAGAGCCACATCCAAGCGGGTGCACAAAAGTTCACCCCGGGCAAAGACCGCGTGGACGCCTTGACCTACGGCAAAAGCATCACCGACGCTTGCTTGGGTTGGGACGATTCTTTGGCCGCCTTGGACGTGTTGTCACAGGCGGTGATCGCGGCCCGCGCTTGAGCCCAGGGGGCTTGCCCCCCGCTTAAAGCGCCAAGGCTTTGAGCAGCTTGGCGTGTATGCCGCCAAAGCCACCGTTGCTCATGCACACGATGTGGTCTCCGGCTTGGGCTTGGGCGCTCACGCGCTCAACCAAAGCTTCGATGGTGGCGGCCACTTCGGCACGCGTGCCCATGGGCGCCAGTGCTTGCGTGGCGTCCCAGTCCAAGCCGCCGCTGTGGCAAAACGCCAAGTCGGCCGACTCCAAGCTCCAAGGCAGTTGTGACTTCATGGTGCCGAGCTTCATGGTGTTGCTGCGCGGCTCGAACACCGCCAAGATACGGCCCTGCGGCCCGATGCGTCGGCGCAAGCCGTCGAGCGTGGTGCGCAGCGCGGTGGGGTGGTGCGCAAAGTCGTCGTAGACCGTGACGTCACCGCCCGCGCGCACGACGGTGCCGCTGACTTCCATGCGACGGCGCACGTTTTGGAATTGTCCCAAGGCTTCGGCTGCCAAGGCGGGCGCAACCCCAACGTGATCGGCTGCGGCAATGGCCGCCAGCGCGTTGAGTTGGTTGTGCACACCGCTGAGTGACCAGCGCACGTGGGCCACGGTTTGGTTGGACTGCAGCACGGCAAAGTCGTGCGGTTCACCTTCGGCGCGAAAGTCGCTCACCGCCGAACCAAAGGTGCGCAAGGTGCTCCACATCCCTTGGTGGATCACACGGTCGATGCTTTCCTCCAAACCATTGGCTACCACACGGCCGCTGCCGGGCACGGTGCGCAAAAGGTGGTGGAACTGGCGTTCGATCGCGGCGAGGTTGTCGAAAATATCGGCGTGATCGAACTCGAGGTTGTTGATGACGGCCGTGCGAGGGCGGTAGTGCACGAACTTGCTGCGTTTGTCGAAAAACGCCGTGTCGTATTCGTCGGCTTCGATGACGAACAGCGGGCGTTGGGCTGGGTGCGCACTCGGCGTAGGTAAAGGAGGAGCCCGCAAAGCGGGCGGGGGACACGGAGCAGAGGGCGCACCCAGTGCAACGCTGGCTGGGCCGCCCAGACGCGCCGACACGCCAAAATTCAACGGCACACCACCCACCAAGAAACCGGGTTGCAGACCCGCGTACTCCAAGATCCACGCCACCATCGAAGTGGTCGTGGTTTTACCGTGCGTGCCGGCCACCGCCATCACGTGGCGGCCTTGCAGCACGTGTTCGCTCAGCCACTGGGGGCCGCTGGTGTAGTTGGCGCCCAACTCCAAAATCGCTTCCATCAGCGGGTAGCGCGGCGTGCCATCGGGCATGCGCGCGCGGCTCACCACGTTGCCGACCACGTACATGTCGGGCTTGAGCTGCAATTGGTCGGCGCTGTAGCCCTCGATGAGGTCGATGCCCAAGGCCCGCAATTGGTCGCTCATGGGGGGGTAGACCCCCGTGTCGCAACCGGTGACTCGGTGACCGGCTTCGCGAGCCAAAGCCGCCAAACCGCCCATGAACGTTCCACAAATGCCCAAGATGTGTATATGCATGGCCCCGATTCTAGAGGCCTGCACGGTGATGTCCTTTCGGGTCAGTGCCACCGGAGGCGCCCATGCACAATACCGGCATGAACGAACACGCTTTGTCTCAAGACCCGCAAGCCTTGGAGTTGGCCTCGGTGGCCGCGCGTTGGGTGGTGGAAGAGGGTCTGCGCCCGAGTGAGGCCAAACAGCGCGCGGCCGAGCACCTGGGTTTGAGGGGGCGCGTGCGTTGGCCCGATGAGGCCATGATGGATGCGGCCGTGCGCGAGCACATCGCGGTGTTTTGCCCGGAGAGCCAAGCCCAAGAACTGGCGGCTTTGCGTGCTTTGGCGTTGCGCTGGATGGCGCGTTTGGCCGCTTTTGATCCCCATGTGAGTGGGTCGGTCTGGCATGGCACGGCGACGCGCCACAACGATGTGTTTTTGCAGCTGTTCCTGGACGACGAAAAAGCCGTGGAGTGGTTGTTGATGGAGCGCCGCGTGACCTACCACCCCGGCTCGGCCAAGGGCTGGCGCGGTGAGATGGTGCCGGTCTTGACCGTGCAGGACACCGACGAGGCCTTGGGCCCGGTGCTGATTCACCTCATGCTGCACGCTGCGGACGACGTGCGTGGTGCCCTCAAACCCGATGCCATGGGGCGGGCGCCCAGGGGCAACACGGCAGCTTTGCAAAACTTGTTGGAGAACGTGGGATGAGCGACTTGAGAAGACGGACTTTGGTTTTGGGGGGCGCCGGCTTGTTGGCCGCGGCCGCCGGTGCGGTGGTGTCTTGGCGCCGCTGGACGCCCCAACCTTTGGCGGATGATGCTGTGAATGGTTTTTGGGCGGCCGCCTTCGATTCCCCGCCAGGCGACCGGTCTTGGGTCATGGCCGACTTTCGTGGAAAACCGCTGGTGCTGAATTTTTGGGCCACTTGGTGCCCGCCTTGTGTGGAAGAGATGCCCCTGCTGGATACTTTTTACCGACAACAAAAAGACCAGGGTTGGCAAGTCTTGGGTTTGGCGGTGGATCAAGCGCCCGCGGTGCAGCAGTTTTTGCAGCGTTTGCCGGTGAGCTTTCCGATCGGGATGGCCGGCTTGCCAGGCGTGGAGCTGAGCCGCGCTTTGGGCAACACCACTGGGGGGCTCCCCTTCACGGTCGTGTTCTCCCCCAAGGGCGAAGTGGCGCACCGCCAAATCGGTAAGCTGACGGCAGCCGATTTAACGCGTTTGGGCGTTTTATTTTCTTGATGCCATTAAGTGGCGTCTTTTGCTGTTATTTGTTATTCAATTGTTGGTAAATTGAATTTAGCTGCTTGGTGAATGAGCGGTGATGTGGCCAACAAAGCCTTTCTTTGCGGTAAACTGTCGCCCATTCACGGGTGCGGTGTTCTGTCGATCAATTCGAACGATGAACGAACATGGCACCGAATTAGCGGCAATTTATTGGAGAAGCTATGGACTTGCGAAAACTGAAGACCTTGATCGACTTGGTGTCCGAATCCAACGTGTCTGAACTCGAAATCACCGAAGCCGAAGGCAAGGTTCGTATCGTCAAGAGCATGCCCATGGGCATGGCGCCCGCTCCGGTGACCTACGCCATGGCACCCGCCGCTGCCCCTGTGGCGTCGGCCCCGGTCGTGGACGCTTCACCCGTGGTGGCCGCGGCCGAGTCTTCCGGCCATGCCGTGACCTCGCCCATGGTCGGCACGTTCTACCGTGCGGCGAGTCCCGGCGCTAAGCATTTTGTAGAAGTCGGCGACACCGTGAAGGTGGGCCAGACGATTTGCATCGTCGAGGCCATGAAGATCCTCAACGAAATCGAATCCGACAAGGCCGGCGTGGTCAAACAAATCTTGATCGACAACGGCCAGGCCGTTGAATACGGTCAGCCCTTGCTGATCATCGAATAAGCGGTCTGACCATGTTCAAGAAAATCTTGATCGCCAACCGTGGCGAAATTGCCCTGCGCATCCAGCGTGCGTGCAAAGAGATGGGCATCAAAGCGGTGGTGGTGTACTCCGAAGCCGATCGCGACGCCAAATACGTGAAGCTCGCCGACGAAGCGGTGTGCATTGGCCCCGCGCCCTCGGCCCAAAGCTACCTCAGCATGCCGGCCATCATCTCGGCCGCCGAGGTGACCGACGCCGAAGCCATCCACCCCGGGTATGGTTTCTTGAGTGAAAACGCCGACTTCGCCGAGCGCGTGGAAAAAAGCGGCTTCACCTTCATCGGCCCGACCCCCGAATCGATTCGCCTGATGGGCGACAAGGTCTCGGCCAAACAAGCCATGATCCGTGCTGGTGTGCCCTGCGTGCCCGGTTCCGAAGGCGCGTTGCCCGACGACCCCGCGGTCATCAAGCGCACGGCCAAAGCCGTGGGTTATCCCGTGATCATCAAGGCCGCAGGGGGTGGGGGTGGCCGTGGCATGCGCGTGGTGCACACCGAAGCGGCTTTGCTGCACGCGGTTCAAACCACCAAGGCCGAAGCGGGTGCTGCCTTTGGCAACCCCGAGGTGTACATGGAGAAGTTTCTCCAGAACCCGCGCCACATTGAGATTCAGATTTTGGCTGACCAGCACAAAAATGCGGTCTATTTGGGCGAGCGCGACTGCTCCATGCAGCGCCGCCACCAAAAGGTCATCGAGGAAGCGCCGGCACCGGGTATCCCGCGCAAGCTGATCGAGAAAATCGGTGAGCGCTGCTCGGCGGCGTGCAAAAAAATCGGCTATCGCGGCGCTGGCACCTTCGAGTTCTTGTTCGAAAACGGCGAGTTCTACTTCATTGAAATGAACACCCGCGTGCAGGTCGAGCACCCCGTGACCGAGTGGATCAGCGGCGTGGACATCGTGCGCACGCAAATCGCGGTGGCCGCCGGTGAGAAACTGCCCTTCACTCAAAAGCAAATCGAGTTGCGTGGGCACGCCATCGAGTGCCGCATCAACGCCGAAGACGCCTACAAATTCACGCCTTCTCCAGGACGCATCACCGCTTGGCACATGCCCGGTGGCCCAGGCGTGCGTGTGGACTCGCACGCTTACACCAACTACTTCGTGCCCTCGAATTACGACTCCATGATCGGCAAGTTGATTGTGTACGGCGACACTCGCGAACAGGCCTTGGCCCGCATGCGCACGGCTTTGGCCGAAACCGTGATCGAAGGTATCAAGACCAACATTCCCCTGCACCGCGAAATCATGGTGGACGCCAGTTTCGTGGCCGGTGGCACCAACATTCACTACTTGGAAGAGTGGCTGAGCCGGCACGAGCGTTGACCCCATGTCCTTGTTTGAATTGGTGTTGATGGTGCCCGAGGCGGCCGTGGAAACGGTCGGCGAGGCCTTGGACGCTTTGGATGCCCTGAGTGTGTCGGTAGAAGACGCCGATGCCATGACCGACGCCGAAACCGCTTTGTTTGGCGAGCCCGGCATGCCCGCTCCCAAAGAGGGTTGGTGTCGTTCGCGCATCGTCGGTTTGTTTGCCACTGAGGTGGCGGCTCGAGAGGCCGCTGACTTGCTGGGTGCGCAAGATTTCTTTGTGGGCTGTGAAGTCTTGGGTGTGAAAAACGTCCCCGAACAAGACTGGGTGCGCCTGACCCAATCGCAGTTCGAGCCCGTGGCCATCACCGACGATTTCTGGATCGTTCCGAGTTGGCACGAACCCCCTGCTGGCGCACAGCACGTGATCCGCTTGGACCCGGGCTTGGCGTTTGGCACCGGCACCCACCCCACCACCCGCATGTGTTTGCGCTGGATCGCGGCGCGCAAGCTGAGCGACCAACGTGTGCTGGATTACGGTTGTGGTTCGGGCATCTTGGCCATTGGTGCGGCCCGCATGGGTGCCACCGATGTGACCGCGGTGGACATCGACCCCGCCGCGGTGACCGCCACCGACCTCAACGCACACGCCAACCACGTGAGCCTGCACACCGGTTTGCCGGATCTGGCCCGCGGTGCTTACGAGGTGGTCTTGGCCAACATCTTGGCCACGCCGCTCAAGGTCTTGGCGCCTTTGTTGTGCGCCCATGTGGCGGCGGGTGGTCATTTGGTGTTGGCGGGCATCTTGTCGCGCCAAACCACCGAGTTGCAGGAAGCCTACTCGCCTTGGTTGCGTTTGTCGGTGGCCGACGAACAAGAAGGCTGGGTACTCATGACCGCTCAGCGAGTTTGATTCAACGCTCCCTGCAATAATGGCGGCATGAGTTTCATCACCCGCTGCCCCTCGTGTTCGACCTCTTTCAAGGTGGTGGCAGACCAACTCCGCGTCTCGCAAGGATGGGTGCGCTGTGGTCACTGCGCTGAAATCTTTGATGCCAACCAAGACATCAAGCCTTGGGTCCCCACACCACCGGTTTTGACCAATGTGGTGGACGAGCAGCAGCAACTGCCCGGCCACTCAAGAGCTCGGCAGGCCATAGAGGGTGAGTCGGCGGCACCGAACGACTCTCCTTTGGACGGTGTGCTCGACGGTCTGTCCGAACTCAGCGAGTCTCAGCCACTGGCCAATGCGAATACCGATGCCTTGCATCCCAGCCATGGGCCTGAGGATGGATGGGCTTCGACAGAGGCCATGTCGATCGATCAAGACCCAATCCTGCACATCGATGTGCTGCAAGCCGATGGCGACGAGTTGCTCAATGAAGCGCCCGAGCCTGAACCCCGTTTCGTGCAGCAAGCCAAGCGACACGTGTTTTGGGCGTCAAGACGTGTGCGGGCCGCTTTATGGGCTGGCGTTTGCTTGGGGGCTTTGGGCTTGGCGTTGCAGTGGGCTGTTCACGATCGAGATCGCTTGGCCGCATGGCAACCCGCGCTCAAGCCGCTGCTCACGACCGTGTGCCAACCCTTGGGTTGTCGCATTCAATCGGTGCGACAGCTGGATGCCGTGGTCATCGAGAGCTCAGGCTTGGTGCGCTTGTTGGGACAATTGCATGCGATGGACGTCGTGCTCAAAAACACCCAAGCTTGGCCTGTGGCAATGCCCTCATTGGATTTGAGCCTGACCGATGGACAAGACCAAGTGCTGGCTCGTCGCGCCTTGTTGGCCCAAGATTGGCCCGATGCACCGCCGGTGCTGCAACCCGGGCAGGCATGGCCCGTGAAGTTGCGCTTATCGATTGCCTTGGCCCCTGACCAGACCATGGCGGGGTATCGCATGGCCTTGTTCTACCCCTGACAGCACAGTGCTCGATCTCAGCCGACCATGAAAAAAGCCCAACACTTGCGTGTTGGGCTATTCACCACCCGAGGGTGGAAGGAAGCATCAAACCTCAGGGCTTGGTGGACGTTGGAAACGGCCAGGCAGCTTGGGGGGTCAACTTCGTTTGAGCCGCAGGAGCAGCAGGGGCAGCCGGCTTTTTAGCCGGCGGTGCTTTTTTTGCTGGTGCCGCTTTCTTCACGACAGCTTTCTTGGCGGCTGGCTTTTTAGCAGCTGGCTTCTTCTTGGCCGCAACCGCTTTTTTGGCTGCTGGCTTTTTGGCAGCAGGTTTTTTAGCGGCGGGCTTCTTGGCTGCTGGCTTCTTCTTGGCCGCAACCGCTTTTTTGGCTGCTGGCTTTTTGGCAGCAGGTTTTTTAGCGGCGGGCTTCTTAGCTGCTGGCTTCTTCTTGGCCGCAACCGCTTTTTTGGCTGCTGGCTTTTTGGCAGCAGGTTTTTTAGCGGCGGGCTTCTTGGCTGCTGGCTTCTTAGCCGCAACAACCTTCTTCACGGCTGCTTTTTTAGCAGCGGGTTTCTTCTTGGCCGGGGAGGCCTTTTTCGCAGTTGCCATTTTTTTCTCCTTGATCAAGTTACAAAGAGCACTTCATCCAGCAAGGGGCTGGTGAAGCGATTCAGCGCTTTACAGTCGTGTGAATGCATCCACGTCAGACTGCAAAGGGTTGAATTCAGTGAAAAACCCTGCCCCCCACGCCGAGGCGCAGAGAGCAGGGTTTTAAAAGAGGGAAACATGGGTGGTGTTTTCGGGGCTCAATCCCAAGACAGGGCGCCGCCCGTTTGGTATTCGATCACACGGGTTTCAAAGAAATTGCGTTCCTTCTTGAGGTCGATCATTTCGCTCATCCAGGGGAACGGATTTTCTTCATGAGGGAACAAAGCTTCGAGTCCAATTTGTGTGGCGCGTCGGTTCGCAATATAACGCAAATAACCCTTGAACATCGAAGCGTTCATGCCGAGCACGCCGCGTGGCATGGTGTCTTCGGCGTATTGGTATTCGAGTTCGACGGCTTTGAGGAACAGTTCTTTGATTTCGGCTTTGAATTCAGCGGTCCACAACATGGGATTTTCATGCTTGATCGCGTTGATCAAGTCGATACCGAAGTTGCAGTGCATGGATTCGTCGCGCAAGATGTATTGGTACTGCTCGGCAGCACCGGTCATTTTGTTTTGACGGCCCAAGGCCAAGATTTGTGTGAAACCGACGTAGAAGAACAGGCCTTCCATCAAGCAAGCAAAGACGATCAGGCTCTTGAGCAAGGTCTGGTCGTTCTCGGGTGTGCCGGTCTTGAAATGCGGATCCATGATGGCATCGATGAACGGCAGCAAGAACTGGTCCTTGTTGCGAATCGATGGCACTTCCAAGTAAGCGCTGAAAATTTCGCCTTCGTCCAAGCCCAAGGACTCGACGATGTATTGGTAGGCGTGCGTGTGAATGGCTTCTTCGAACGCTTGGCGCAGCAAGAACTGACGGCACTCGGGCGCGGTGATGTGGCGGTAGGTGCCCAGGGTGATGTTGTTGGCGGCCAGCGAGTCGGCGGTGGTGAAAAAGCCCAGGTTGCGTTTGACGATGAGGCGCTCGTCGTCTGTCAAACCATTGGGGTCTTTCCACAGCGCGATGTCGCGGCTCATGTTGACCTCTTGCGGCATCCAGTGGTTGGCGCAAGTGGCCAAATACTTCTCCCAAGCCCACTTGTATTTGAAGGGCACGAGTTGGTTGACGTCGGTCTGTCCGTTGATGATGCGCTTGTCTGCGGCGTTCACGCGCTGCGGTGCGGTGGTCGGTGTCGACGATGCGGCCGAGCTGGTCCGAGCTTCAGGCTGGACGGGCATGGCGGTGGCGGGCTTGACAGAAGCGGGGGTGGCGTTTTCGTCCCAAGTCAACATAGGTGATTCCAATTCTGTGAATTATGAGAGCGTAAGTGCGAAATGCAAAGCAACTGAGCATTTCGCAGGTGCAATGTGTTGTGATGCAGCATCGAATTTATTGACAAGCTTCGCAGCCAGGATCATCGATCGCGCAAAACTTGATGTCGGTGGCGGCTTCCACCGGAGCGGCCGCAGCGGCCACCGGTGTGTTCGATGACACCGAGTTGAGCTGACCGGCGCGACCCGTGGATTTTTCGATTTGCGTGGCGCTGGTGGTGCGCAGGTAGTAGGTGGTCTTCAGACCGCGCAGCCAAGCGAGCTTGTAGGTTTCATCGAGTTTCTTGCCCGATGCGCCGGCCATGTAGATGTTCAAGCTCTGGGCCTGATCGATCCACTTTTGGCGGCGTGCGGCGGCTTCGACCAACCAATGCGTGTCGACTTCAAACGCGGTGGCGTAGAGGTCTTTGATGTCGTTGGGCACACGATCGATGGCGCGCAGTGAGCCGTCGAAGTGTTTAAGGTCCATGACCATCACGTCGTCCCACAGGCCCAAGCGCTTGAGGTCTTTGACGAGGTAGCCGTTGATGACGGTGAACTCGCCCGAGAGGTTGGACTTGACCGACAGGTTGCCAAAGCTTGGCTCGATCGAGGCGTCCACACCAATGATGTTGGAGATGGTCGCGGTCGGCGCGATGGCCACGCAGTTGGAGTTGCGCATGCCGTCGGCAGCGATTTTTTGCCGCAGGGCGTCCCAGTCCAGGGTCGAGCTGCGGTCGACTTCAACGTAACCGCCGCGTTCTTTGGCCAAGAGATCCAGCGAGTCCAGCGGCAAGATACCTTGGTCCCACAAAGAACCTTTGTAGCTGGAGTAGGTGCCGCGCTCTTTGGCCAACTCGGTGGAGGCCCAGTAGGCGTGGTAGCACACGGCTTCCATGGAGCGATCGGCGAAGTCCACGGCGGCTTGCGAAGCGTAAGACACGCGCAGTTGGTACAACGCATCTTGGAAGCCCATGATGCCCAGGCCCACGGGGCGGTGACGCAGGTTGGAGTCGCGCGCTTTTTTCACAGCGTAGTAGTTGATGTCGATCACGTTGTCGAGCATGCGCATGGCCGTTTTGATGGTGCGCTTGAGCTTGTCGTGGTCGATCTCTTTGCCGTTGGCGCCGTCTTTCAAGTGCTGAGCCAAGTTGACGGAGCCCAAATTGCAGACCGCGGTTTCGGTGTCGCTGGTGTTGAGCGTGATCTCGGTGCACAGGTTGGAGGAGTGCACCACACCGGCGTGTTGCTGGGGGCTGCGAACGTTACAAGCGTCCTTGAAGGTGATCCAAGGGTGGCCTGTTTCAAACAGCATGGACAACATCTTGCGCCACAGGTCGCTCGCGGGCACTTGGCGCGAAGGTTTGATCTCACCGCGCGAGGCTTTGGCTTCGTAGGCCACATAGGCTTTTTCGAAGGCGGTGCCAAAGAGGTCGTGCAAATCGGGCACGTCGTTGGGCGAGAACAAGGTCCACTGACCCTTTTCCATCACGCGCTTCATGAACAGGTCGGGGATCCAGTTGGCCGTGTTCATGTCGTGGGTGCGGCGGCGGTCATCGCCTGTGTTCTTGCGCAGCTCCAGGAATTCTTCGATGTCCAAGTGCCAAGTTTCCAAGTAGGTGCAGACCGCGCCTTTGCGCTTGCCGCCTTGGTTGACCGCCACGGCCGTGTCGTTGACCACTTTGAGGAAGGGCACCACGCCTTGGGATTCGCCGTTGGTGCCTTTGATGTGGGCGCCCAAGGCGCGCACGCGTGTCCAGTCGTTGCCCAAGCCGCCCGCGAATTTGGACAGCAGGGCGTTTTCTTTGATGGACTCGTATATACCATCCAAATCGTCGGGCACGGTGGTCAGGTAGCAGCTCGAGAGCTGGCTGCGCAGCGTGCCGCTGTTGAACAGCGTGGGGGTCGAGGACATGAAGTCAAAGCTCGAGAGCACTTCATAGAACTCAATGGCGCGGGCTTCGCGGTCCACTTCGCCCAGCGACAGGCCCATGGCCACGCGCATGAAGAAGATTTGGGGCAATTCGATGCGGGTCTTGCGCACGTGCAAGAAGTAGCGGTCGTACAGGGTTTGCAGGCCGATGAAGTCGATTTGCAGGTCGCGCTCGGGCTTGAGGGCGGCGGCCAAACGCGGCAGGTCGAATTGCAAGAGCTTTTCGTCGAGCAGCTGGTTCTCCACGCCCTTTTTGATGCTCTGGGGGAAGAAGTCGGCGTAACGCGCACCCATTTGGTCGAACGCCATTTCTTCGCCCAGAACTTCCTTGACCACGGTGTGCAACAACAAACGCGCGGTGGCGTAGGTGTAGTCGGGGTCTTTTTCGATGTGGGTGCGCGCGGCCAAGATGGCTGCTTTGTAGACCTCTTCGATCGGCACGCCGTCGTACAGGTTGCGCATCGTCTCGCTGACGATGGGGTCGGCTTTGACGTCGGGGCTCAGGCCCGAGCAGGCGCTGTGGATGAGTTGTTGAAGGCCTGCCAGGTTCAAAGGCTTGCGTTGACCACCTTCGGTGACTTGGATGGTGGGCGCGACGGGCGCTGTGGTGGCTGGTTGCTGGGCGCGCTCTTGGGTGCGGCGCTCACGGTACAGCACATACGCACGGGCGACTTCGTGGTGGCCGCTGCGCATCAGGCCGAGTTCAACCTGGTCTTGCACGTCTTCAATGTGGAAGGTGCCACCGCTGGGGCGCGAGCGCATCAGGGCGCGCACCACGTTTTGGGTCAGGGCGTCGACGTCTTCGCGCACGCTGGCCGAAGCCGCACCTTGGGTGCCGTGAACAGCCAAGAAGGCTTTCATCAGGGCCACGGCGATCTTGCTGGGCTCAAACGACACGACGGCGCCGTTGCGGCGAATGATCTGGTACTGCGCAAACGCGGCGTTGTTGCTCAAGGCCAAAGGCTCGCTTTTGGGGCTCAGACCTGCGCTCTTGGGGCTGGTGGCGGTGGTCGTGGCGGTGGTTTGCATGGGTTTTCCTCTGCTGTGTTCTGGTCGGCCTAGCGGCTTGCGGGTCGTGCGGGCCCACGTTGGCGCGGGTCTGGGCTTCGAAAAAAGCACGCACAAACTGTCAAGTCGTCGGCGGGGCAAAAAATCGAGCAAACACCATATCTGGTGTGTGCGATGGATTCTAACCACTACCGGTAGCGTTTGAAGGAAAAAATGCACACTTTCTTGAGTGACATATTTCACGCGAGCCAGGTATTCAGAATTGACAGTTTTGTTCGTTTTGATAGATATGCCTTGCAGGCCTCGAAAACTGGGCAACAATTGTTTTTCGTCAAGGATTGGCCGGCCTTGGCGGAGGTTTTGCGGCGCAAAGGCCGGTGGATTTATGAAGCTTGGGTCACTCGAGGCCTGGACCAGCAGCCTCAGGTGTCGCTGCTGCCAGGGGCTGTGCTCAGAACGCACTCGGGAAAACACCGATCGGGCCAGGCCAATTGCCGTTGCAAAAAAGCCCAATCAAAACCCGACCCCGGGTCTTGCTTGCGACCGGGCGCGATGTGCTCGTGCCCGGCAATGTCCAACACGGGGTAGCGCTCTCGCAGGGCTTGGCACAAGCGCACCAAGGCCGCGTACTGCAGGGGCTCGAAGTGCAAGCCTTCCAAGCCTTCGAGCTCGATGCCCACCGAGGCGTCGTTGCAACCTTCCCGGCCGCGCCAACTCGAGCGTCCGGCGTGCCAAGCCCGGGCATTGGCATCGACAAATTGCACGACCTCACCATCGCGCCGAACAAAGAAGTGGCTGGAGACTTCCGCGCCTCGGATCTGGTCAAAGTAGGGGTGGGCATCCCAATCGAGGCGGTTGGTGAAAAGCGCTTCGACGTGGGGCGTGCCGTAGACCCCTGGGGGCAAGCTGATGGAGTGAATCACCACCAAGTCAATCGCGGTATCCGATGGCCGAGGCCCGAAGTTGGGCGAGTCGCAACGGCGGGCGGGGCGCCACCAGCCACCCAGCCAATCGTCCAACAGCTCAGCCGACATGGCGCTCGCGGTGCTCGGCGCTGCAATAGAACACCCCGCCGACCTGCAGCGCGTCGGTGCTGGGCAGGTGCGTGCCGCAATGGGCACAGGCCACCATGGCCAAGGGTTTGGCGGGGCTGCGTTGGGCAGGCTTGCTTTGCGCCGTGTCTGCCATGCGCCCTTTGCGCCACAGGTGGTAGCCCACCCACACCACGAGCAAGACCAAGATGTATTTCATGACAATCGGTTCAAGACGATTTCCAGCACAAAGCGTGAGCCCACATAGCCCAGCAACAACAGACCGGCGGCCAAGTACAAGGTCCGGATGGCCAGTCGACCCCGCCAGCCCCTGCGCCAGCGCCCCCAGATCAACACGCCCATGGTGAGCCAGGACAGCACGGTGAAGGTGGTTTTGTGGTTCCACTCAAAGCCGGTGGGCAAGCCATATGAAAACCACCAACCCGCCAGCACGGTGGCGCTCAGCAGGACGAATCCCAAGCCCACGAAGCGAAAGGTCATGCGCTCCAAGGTCAACAAGGGCATACCATCGACGTCACCCGCACCCAGTCGGATGCGCCGTTCCGTGCGTTGCAGCAAGCTCGCGTGCGCCACCGCAGCGGCAATGAGGCCATAGGAGGCAAAGCCCAAGGCCCAATGCAGAGGCATCCATGGCGAGATCAAATGGGGGTGGATTTGGCCCGGCAGGCTCGCGGCCAGCAGCACCGCGCTGGCACTCAAGACGGCCACGGACCAGCGCAGTGCAGGCGTCGTGTGCAAGCGGGTTTCCAGCGCGTAGATGGAAAACACCCACCACATCGTCACCGACAAGGCCATGGCAAAACCAAAGCTCGGTGGGTCGGCGGTGAAGTGGGTGTGCAAGCTGGCCAAATGCAAGAGCCACACCAGCACCAAGGCCCCACGGCTCGCGGCGGGGGACAGTCGGGGCTGGCCCCAAGCCCAGGCAGCGTAGGCCAACACCACCCCAAAGGGCAGTGCTTGCGTCAGCGTGGAGGCTAAAATCATCCCCACAGTTTAACGGCCCGCGAGGCCCTTCACGAACCGAGACCCACCCCGATGGCTTCAGCCCTCTCCGAACGCCTATCTGGCATCGTCAAAACCCTGCGCGGTCAGGCCCGCATCACCGAAGACAACGTGGCCGAGATGCTGCGCGAGGTGCGCATGGCCTTGCTCGAGGCCGACGTGGCCTTGCCGGTGGTGCGCGACTTCATCGCCCGCGTCAAAGAAAAGGCCTTGGGCGAAGAGGTGGTGGGCTCCCTCACCCCCGGCCAAGTGCTGGTGAGCATCGTCAACCGCGAACTCGCCGCCACCATGGGCGAGGGCGTGGCCGACATCAACCTCGCGGCCCAGCCGCCCGCGGTCATCTTGATGGCTGGCTTGCAAGGTGCGGGTAAAACCACCACCACCGCCAAGCTGGCCAAACACCTGATCGAGAAGCGCAAAAAAAAGGTGCTCACCGTCTCGGGCGACGTGTATCGGCCTGCTGCCATTGAACAGCTCAAGACCGTGAGCGCCCAAGCCGGTGCCGAGTGGTTCCCCAGTTCGCCCGACCAAAAGCCCGCCGACATCGCGCGTGCTGCGCTCGACCACGCCAAGCGCCATTTCTTTGACGTCTTGCTGGTCGACACCGCCGGTCGCTTGGCCATCGACGAAGCGCTGATGCGCGAGATTCAAGAACTGCACGGCGTGCTCAAACCGGTGGAGACGCTGTTTGTGGTCGACGCCATGCAAGGTCAAGACGCGGTCAACACCGGCAAGGCCTTCAGCGACGCTTTGCCCCTGACCGGCATCATCCTGACCAAAACCGACGGCGACTCGCGCGGCGGTGCGGCCCTGTCGGTGCGTCATATCACCGGTGTGCCCATCAAGTTCGCCGGTGTGTCAGAAAAAATTGACGGCTTGGAGGTCTTCGATGCCGAGCGCCACGCTGGGCGCATTTTGGGCATGGGCGACATCGTCGCGCTGGTCGAGCAAGTCACCTCCAACATGGACATGGCCGCGGCGCAAAAGCTCGCTGCCAAGGTCAAGAGCGGTGGTGGTTTTGATCTGAACGACTTCTTGGCCCAGCTGCGCCAAATGAAGCAAATGGGCGGCTTGTCCAGCCTCATCGACAAGCTGCCAGGCGCCATGGCGTCCAAGGCCTCGGGCATGGACATGGGCCGCGCCGAGCGCGACATGAAGCGCAAGGAAGGCATCATCTGCAGCATGACCGCCAAAGAGCGCACGCGCCCAGACATCATCAAGGCCACGCGCAAAAAACGCATCGCCGACGGCGCGGGTGTTCAGGTGCAGGAAGTCAACCGCTTGCTCAAAGAGTTCGAGCAAATGCAAGGCATGATGAAAAAAATGCAGGGCGGCGGCATGATGAAAATGATGAAGCGCATGAGCGCCATGAAAGGCATGCCCGGCATGCCCAAACTGCCGGGCATGGGCTCCTGAGGGGGTATCAACCGGCGTCTTGAGGACTCAGCCGCCAGCGGCCGGGCTCGATGGGCAGGTAAGCCTCGACAGCCGCAGTGGCCAACACGTGCGTGGTGCCCTGATCGGCGTCGTGCACATTGAGGCCACCCAAGACCGCCTTGACTTCGGCCCGTCCGCGGGGCAGTTCGGCGCGCACGCGTTCCAAGTCCACCTGTTCGGGGGCTTGAACCCCGATGGTCACTTGCACGCGCATCTCTTGGTGGTCGCGTCCCAGGGATTTGAACAACACGATCGATGAGTGGTGCAAGGCATCTTGGACCGCGCGGCAGGCGGCCTTGGTGTAGTCCATGCCATACAAGTCGTTGCCCGAACCCATTTCCAAGAGGATGCGTTTTTCAAGCATGGGTGTCCTCCATGTCAAAACCCACCATGATGGCCACATTGGCCACCACCGACAGTCCGGTTTTGTCGCCTCTGGGAATGTCCAGGCCACCTTTGACGACCGTGATGGTCGGTTGCCCGTAGGGGAAAATGGGCATCAACAACGAACAATCCACTGCCTCGGGACGCTGAACCCCTATTTGAACTTGGATGCGCATGGCTTCTCTGGGGAAGTCAAAAGCCTCGGCCACGTTGAGTGAGTTGTGCCACAAGGCATCGCGAATGGCCCGTGCCGCCGCTTGGGTGTAGTCCTGGCTGCGAATGGAGGTGCCCATTCCAAATTGGGTGACGAGTCGTTTCATGGGCATGTGTCAGCCTGTCTGTCCAATGAGGGTAAAAGCCAAGCCAGACGGGGCTTGACGGCTTATCGGTGCGTGCCAGTTAAAATTTTTCGTCACGCATCCAATACCATTTGTACAGGAAATACTGACCAAATCGCCGGAACGGGGCAAAGGCTTCCGATCGAACCATGTTCATGACGTTGGGGTATTCCAAGGGCGAGTTGTAAATGGGCAAATTGAACACTTCGTCGTCGCCATCTTTGCCGGCGATTCGCTGAGCGATGCGTTTGCCCGCCCAAGTGGATGACGCCACGCCATTGCCGCCATAGCCCAAGGCGTACCACACGGTCTCTTTTGGATCGGGTCGGGTGATGCGCGGCATCATGTCGTGGCTCACGTCGACCCAGCCCCACCACGAGTAGTCAATTTGAATGCCTGCCAAAGGCGGGAACTTACGCGCAATCGCGTCGGTTAAAAGTTTCAAGTGCTGCGGGTCTTCAGCATCGGCTCCGGTGATGGAACTGCGGCTGCCCAATTGCAAGCGGTTGTCCTTTAAGAGCCGGTAGTAAAAACGCAGCGTGCGCGTATCGGTCATGAACGTTTGCGATCGGAAATTGGTCGCTTTGATTTCAGCGTCAGTCAGCGGGCGGGTCACGACTGAGTTAGAAAGAATTGGCAGAATTTTATTTTTGAGGAGGGGCGTCATTTGCTGCCCGGTATAACCGCCAGTACAAATAGCCACTCGCTTTGCGCGAACGATGCCACCGGGGGTTTGCAAATGGTGGATCCCGTTGATCGTTTGCCAACCTTGCACAGGGCTGGCCGGGTGTACCTTCGCGCCCAGTGAGCGCGCTTTGCGCATGATCTCGAACGTAAATTTAAGCGGATGAACGCCTACGCCATCGGGCTCCCACATTGCGCCTTGGGCATCGCGCTCATCACAAAACTGCTCCTGAAATTCTTCCTTGCTGAGCATCTTGGTTTGGTAGCCGAAGATATCGCGGCGAACCCGGGCTTGCTCTGCCAAGTAAGCCACTTTTTCAGGGCGGTGGGCTACATACAAGTGGCCACCGTCATAGGCATCGCAGTTGAACTCACGGGTAAGGGCTTTGAAGTTTTCAAAGCCGGTTCGAATTTCGGTATCGAGCTTTTTAGCCGTGTCGATACCCCAGCGATCGATCCACTGCGAGCGCGTTAAGCGCCCGCTGGCGTTTTGGCCTTGACCGCCACTGCGACTGGAGCAGCCCCACGCGGTTTGGTTGGCCTCTAAAACCACAGCAGCAATGCCATGCTCTTGCGCCAAATAAAGCGCCGTTGACATGCCAGTGGACCCCGATCCTATGATCGCGACGTCGACATCGATGTCGTGTTGAATCGGCCCGTCGTCTTGCGGCGCTTGGCCTGCGCTGGCAACCCAGTAAGTGGGCGCGTAATCGCGGCCTGCCCCCGGCGATTTTGCGACCAAGGGGTCGTATTGGGGGTCGTAGCGGGTGGACTGCGGTGGGCTAGAAGTCAGCATGGCAAAGTGCCTTGGTCATTATTTGGAAGCGGGCAAGTTGGGCCGCGCCTTGCGAAACGCGTTTTTCACAGTGATTTTCCCGTTCTTAAACGTGAAAATATCAACGCCGTCTGTCTCCACACGGCTGCCGTCAGCGGCGGTTCCCGTAAAGGTCCACTGCGATACGCCAAAGTCACCTTGAACAAAGTGCACGCCGTTGCTCCAATGGGCATCCGGCAAAGCGGCCCATGCGCCGGCAAATGCTTTGCGAACGGCATCGGGTCCGACGTGGCGGGCGCCACACGCATCGGGGCCGCCCGCGGTCATAAAGACGCAGTCATCACTCATAAATTGCATGAGTCCATCAACGTCGTGGCGGTTCCATGCGTCGCTGAATGCAGCCAGGGTGGCTTCGGTAATGGGTGCGTGGGACAAGGGCGGCTCCAATAGGAAAGATAAGCATCAAACAATAGAGTTTTTGGGGCCAGTGTGGTAGAGCCAGATCAGGGGTTTCAGCCAAGCCAGCGGTCGCGTTGGCGCTGGTAAAAAGGGAACTGGACCTGTATTGGACCCACCTTGGACCTAACGGTCTGGCTCTGCATATACTCCACAAGACCATGAGCACCCTGCACCGAACCAAAGACGCCCAATGGGAAAGCCTTTTTGCTTTGCCTGAGAAGCCTGCCTTGCCTTTGCAACAGCGCCTGCGCTTGTCCGTCGTCCAAGCGATTTTGGATGGGCGATTGCCCGTTGGGGCCTTGTTGCCATCTTCACGAGAGTTGGCCAAAGTCTTAGGTTTGAGCCGCAATACCGTGACAGCAGCATATGCGCAGTTGATGGACGATGGTTTTATTGAGTCTCGACCCCGCAGCGGTGTATTCGTGACACAAAACACCCATGCGCCGCAAGCCATGGATACCGGGCGCGAAACCGGGCCACCCCAAGCCCAAGCCGTTGCATCCAAAGCGCCACCGGATTGGTCTACCCGTGTGCTGCGCTCCTTAGCTGATCAACGCACGCTGGCCAAGCCAGACCAGTGGCGCAAGTACGCTTATCCGTTTGTGTATGGAACTTACGACCCGCAATTATTTCCCTCCGAAGCGTTTCGGGAATGTTGCGTTCACAGTTTGGCGCGGTCGCACCTGCCGCATTGGACGCCCGACTTTGAACTCAGTGACGTGCCCGAGTTGATAGAACAAATACGTTTGCGCTTGCTGCCCAAGCGTGGCGTGTTCGCCTTGCCTGAAGAAATTCTCATCACGGTGGGTGCCCAGCACGCTTACTACTTGTTGGCCGAAGCCTTATTTGATGAAACCCAGCGCGTCGGCATAGAAGAGCCGGGCCATCCGCACGCCCGCAACAGTTTTGCTTTGCGCCATCCGCGCTGTGTTCCTGTGGCGGTGGACGAACAAGGCTTGGTGGTGGAGCGAATGCCAGCGGTGGACTATGTTTTTGTGACGCCGTCGCACCAAAGTCCCACGACCAGTACGCTGAGCTTAGAGCGGCGCAAGCTGTTGCTGAAAAAAGCCGAGGCTCAAAATTTTGTGGTGATTGAAGACGATTACGAAGCGGAAAATCTGTACGAAGGCGATCCGATGCCTGCGCTTAAAAGCTTAGACAAAGTGGGGCGGGTGATCTATGTGGGCTCGGTCTCTAAAAGTCTTTCGCCCACCTTGAGACTGGGCTACATCGTGGCGCCTCGCACCCTGATTGCAGAACTAAGGGAGTTGCGCCACGCGATGGTGCGCCACCCCAGCGCTTTTTTGCAGCATACGTTTGCCTTGTTCCTTTCCTTGGGTCACCACGATGCCCACGCACGGCGAGTGAATCACGCCATGCAAGAGCGCATGGCCCTGGTGGCGCGGGCTTTGGCCAAGTACTTGCCCGATTTTGAATTTACCCTGCCCTCAGGCGGCGCTTCGGTGTGGGTGCGTGGGCCTGACTGGGTGGACTCCGCAGAACTGGCATTGATTGCGCGTGAGCATGGGGTTTTGATTGAAGCAGGCGAAGCCTTTTTTATGAAACCGCCATACCCCTGCCCGTACTTTCGATTGCGCTTGTCATCGATCGCTTCAGAGCAAATTTCGGAAGGCATTAAAGCCTTGGGCTTGGCGATGGATGCGCTGGCTCGCGCACGGGGCACGCCCCGGCGCAAACTGCAGCTGCTTGCTTGAGTACTGTGCACTCAAAGTAAAGCCAATTGCTTTTTTTAGGACTTGCCTTTCCATGGAACTACTTTTTGCTCAACCCAACGCATCAGCAAGTCAAACATGTAAGCAACAACACCGATCACAATAATGCCCATCACAACGATGTCGGTGCGTAAAAAGTTAGAGGCGTTTAAGACCATTTGGCCTAAGCCCACATTAGCGGCCACCATTTCAGCGGCCACCAATGTGCTCCAGCCAAAACCAACGGCAACACGCATGCCCACCAAAATTTCTGGCATCGCGGCAGGAAGGACAACATGTCTGATCACCTGACCGTAAGACGCGCCCATGGAGTACGCCGCGTTCATTTGCTCTTGGGAGGCGCTTCGCATACCGGAGCGCGCAGACATGGCCAAAGGCGCAAAGCAACTCAAGAAAATGAGCAGGATCTTTGGCAGTTCATCAATACCAAACCAAATAATAATGAGCGGTAAATAAGCCAGCGGGGGCAGAGGTCGGTACAGCTCAATGGGGGGATCAAAAATCCCCTTCCATATACGCGACATGCCCATTGCGATTCCAAGAGGAATAGCAACAATGCAGGCCAAGAAAAAAGCAGTAAATACGCGAAACATACTTGCTGCAAAGTGTTCCCACAAAGGCCTATCGTTAGCTGCGCCGGTCAGATATTCGTAAAACTGTTGCAAGGTAGCCTGGGGCGAGGGTAAAAACAAGGGTTTGATCCACCCCATATTGGTTGAGACAAACCATAAAACCAATAGGGTCGTCACGGTGGCGATACTGATGAGTGCACTTGGCCCTTCACCTGGCACTTTGAAGGCACTGGTTTTAAGTGGAACAGGTGTGCTGGGGGTGGTGTTTGAGTCAGACATGGGTGGCTTCCCGGTTGTGAATGATGGCAAGGATTTCTTCGCGCATGCGGATGAATTCGGGTTCTGACTTCACTTTGCGCGCATCGCCGTGGGATAAAAACGCACGCGAGAACGGAACGTTGTCATAGGTGTGGGTGATGCGACCGGGGCTGGGGCTCATCACAATTAAGCGGGTCGCCAAAAACAAGGCTTCTTCTACCGAGTGGGTAATAAAGAACACCATCTTGTTGGACTGCGCCCAAGCGCGTAACAAAATTTCTTGAACTGTTTCCCGGGTAAACGCATCCAAGGCGCCCATGGGTTCGTCCATCAATAGAACGGCGGGGTCACTTGCCAAAGCGCGGGCAATGCCCACACGCTGTTGCATGCCGCCGGAGAGTTCGTACACCGCGCGTTCGGCATAAGCTTCTAAGCCGACGAGGCCGAGCTTTTCCAAGGCGATACGGTTGCGTGTCGCACTGTTGACACCGTTCAAGCGCAAGCCAAGTGCCACGTTGTCGAGCACATTAAGCCAAGGCATCAAAGCATGCTTTTGAAAGACCACGCCACGGTCTGCGCCAGGGCCTACGACCGGCTGGCCATCCAGCAAAATTTCACCTGAAGAGGGGGGTAAAAAACCGGCTATGCAATTGAGCAGCGTCGTTTTACCGCAACCCGAGGCACCCAAGGCAACGACAAAATCCCCGTCGTGCATGGTCATGTTGACAGGAGCGAGAGCTTGTAACGTTCCGCCTTTGACGGCGTAATTTAAGGTCAAGTCCTTGATGTTCAATGTAGGCATGTCTATGTCAAAAGAATTTAAATAAAAAAAGGGGCGAACTATTCGTAGTCGCCCCTTGTTGGCTTAAAAAAAGCCGTTGGCTTATTTGGCCATGGCTTTTTTAACGTAAGCGTCAGTTACAAAAACAGAGTAGTCAGGTTTAACTTCCTGAATACGGTTTTGCTCTTTTAAAAACAAGGCGGTTTCAGCCATTGCTTTTGCGGCGCCACCACCAAGCCATTTGGGGCCAAGTTGTTCAGCGGAGGTCGGAAAAACATAGAGCGCCATTGCTGGAGGAACATCTTTCACGTCTGCCTTGGTCACACGTGCAATGGCCTTGACTTGCGGAGTGTTCACGTTCCAAGAAGCTTTGTTTTTACGGTATTCGCTATCTGCCTTATCCAATGCTTTCACCAAGGCAACCATAAACCCTTCATGTTCGGCAGCCCATTTTGAATTGACAGCGATACCATCAAAGGTGGGGTATCCCTTTTGACCAATCGAGCCAGAACTTGCAATTGATTTACCGTTGGCCTTGATTTTGGAGAGAACAGGGTCCCAAATAAAGGCAGCATCAATATCCCCACGCTCCCAGGCAGCAGCAATTGCTGGGCCGTTCAAGTTCATCACATTCACATCTTTAGCGGTCAAACCCTCAAGTTTCATTGCTGCCATCAACTGGTAATGCGCAGTAGAAACAAACGGGGTAGCTACTTTTTTGCCTTTCAGATCCTTGACGGAGTTCACGTTGCTTCCGTTGCGCGCAATCAGCGCTTCGGCATTGGCGATGTCATCCAAAATCCAAAATAACTTGATATCTTGTCCTTGTGTCACAGCAGCAGTCAAGGGGCTTGAGCCTACTTGTCCGATCTGGACATCGCCGGACGCCATCGCCTTGATGACATCACCGCCACCGTTAATCATGCGCCAGTTGATCTTGTATCCGGTGGCTTTTTCGAGCTCACCTGATTCAATAATGGCTTGGAATGGAACCAACATGTCTTGGTGCGCAAATGTGACTTCCTTTTTTGCTTGCGCAAAAGCGGAGGCCATACCCACAGCCACGAGCAAGCCGACCAGAGTTTTCGAAAGAACAGGGAGAACAGATTTTTTCATAAGGGTCTTTCAATTAAAAAATGAGCGTATCGATGGGAACTCATGCTACGCCTGCTCACACAACATTTACGCATGAGCTGATAAGTTTGTACGCTGGCTTCGTTTGGGAGTAGAGCCAGTTGAATGCCTTGATAGTGCCAGTTAACCTGCATAAACTGCACTTCAATGGTGCTAACCCAAGGCGCAATTTGGTGCACTTTTCATTGGTAATCATTCCAAAGTCGGTGTCAAAAAAACCTGCGATAGATGTCACTGCATCAGAATGCGGTTACGGGTTTATCCCTAGGAGAAAACGCCAGCATGAAATTTGATTTGAACGTCTGGCTGCCCTTCTTGCGTTGGTGGCCGCGCGTGAATCGCACGACGACACGTGCTGACTTTGCACCGGCAGCGTTTGCTGCTTCAAGGCTTTCCCTGCTTTTTTAAATGTCAATCCGTACATTAGCCTGCGCTGCCAATCAGTTGGAAGAGAGAGCGGGCCATGGTCATAAGGGCCAACAACATCAGCAGGCGCAACACCAGGCGACGGAACTGTTGCGGTGTGGTGCGGGTAAAAAAGCGCTGACCGACCAACATGCCGACCGCCATGGGAACAGCCATGAACAAGGCCATGGACAAGGCGCTCCAGCCAAGCAAAGGCGCACCCAATTGGGTGCTGACGGGCATGACCGCAGCGCACAGCAAAGCGTACAAGTCGCCAAAGAAAAATAAGAGCACCAAGGTGGCGCGCATGGCGATGGCAGGCAAAGGCGTGGCGCTCATCATGGCCGCCACCACCAAGCCGCCCATCGCAGACAAGCCATTGACCAGCCCAGAAGCCAAGCCCGTGAGCAAGCGCAGCAAGCGCGTGGGGGCGCCATGCCATTGCAGACCGCGAAGTTGCACGCCGACCAGCACCACCAAAATCAAGCCGATGAGCAAACGCAATTGGCTTTCTGGAACAAAATTGAGCAGCGCAATGCCCACCGGAATACAAAGCACGTTGCCCACTATCAACCAGCTGAGCCAGGAAAAATCGGCTTGTTTAATGGCCTGACGCAACAAGGTCAGGCTGGCCAGAATTTCCAACATAAAGATCGGCGGAATCACTTGCGCGGGCGAAAGTACCAAGGACAGCCCTGAGACACACAGGGCAGAGAATCCAAAACCAGAAAATCCGCGCGCAACTCCGCCAATAAAAACCACCACGCAGAAATACGCCCATTCGATCAGGGAAAGATCAGCCAAGCAGCACCTGGCATTCCGGCGAGTTCGGCAACTTCAGCCTTTGTACCTTTCCTGAGGGGCCCCGGGGCAGGTCTTGAACCATGCAGAAATACTTCGGGGTTTTAAACCGACCCAGGAGCGAGAGGCAGTGCTCGCGCAGCATGACATCGGTCACCGAATGCCCCTCGCGAGCAATCACGCAGACCAAGATGTCTTGCCCGTAGTGGGGGTCAGGAATGCCAACCGCCGCTGCGTCTAAAACGCCAGGGTGGCGCAACAGCACTTCGTCGATTTCACGCGGCGCGATGTTTTCACCGCCCTTGATGATGAGTTCTTTGATGCGACCAGTGATGAAGAAGAAACCGTCTGCGTCGCGGTGGCCCAAATCCCCGGTGCGCAGCCAACCGTCGGGTGTCAATGCTTGTTCGGTTGCGTTGGGGTTTTTGTAGTAGCCCGACATCACGTTGCCACCCCGGATCAACAACTCGCCGGTGGTGCCGTCGGTGACGGGTTGCAAGTTGGGGTCAACGACACGCGCTTCGCAGCCCGAGGCCTTGCCCACCGAGCCCAGTTTGCGTTGGCTGGGCCGCAAGGGGTTGGAAAAGGCGGGTGCGGCCGTTTCGGTCAACCCCATGGTTTCGATCACACCCAAACCAAATTTTTTCTCAAACCCCTGCAGGTGCTCTGGAGGCAAAGAGGCTGAGGCGGTGCGACAAAATCGCAAGCCCGCCGTGGTCGATGTGTCGGGCGTGTCGTGCTCCAAGAGGTAGGACACCATGGTGGGCACCAAATTGATCCAGGTGCATTTTGTGGCGGCCACTTGTGCCCAAAATCGCCCCACCGAAAATCGGGCGGTCACCGCCAAGCTGCCACCACAGGCCAGGGGCGCGAGCATCGTGACCACAAACGCATTGATGTGGTAAAGCGGTAAGACAGCCAACACCCGGTCGTTTTGCGTGAGTTGGTGCTCGGTCGCGATCGACACCGCGTTGTGCGCCAATTGCGCTTGGGTCAGCACCACCCCTTTGGGCACACCGGTGGTGCCAGAGGTGTACATCAGCAGCGCTGGGCGCTGTGGCGTGACTTGCTCACGTGACTGCTGCAAAGCCTGTTTCAAGGCGCTTTCGCACAAGGCGGTCTCACCGGGCAAGGGTTGCAGGGTGGGCTCGGTGACCAGCACTTGAATCGGGCGATCAATGTCCTTGAGCATGGCTTGAACCTTGTCAGCCCAATCGGGACTCACCACCACCAACTTGCAGTCTGAGTGATCCAAGACATAGCGCATTTGATCGGTTTGGGACAGCAAGTTCACGGGGTTCACGCAGTACCCCCCCCACATGCCACCGAGCAAAATGCGCAGCGTGTTCAAACCATTGGGCATGACGACGGACACCGTATCCCCAGCCGTCAAACCCTGTCGCTCAAAGACGCGAACGATGGCGGCGCAGCTGGACTGTAAATCGGCATGGTCCAAGCGGTGGTCCTGCTCCGCATCCAAGGCGTAGACCGCCTTGGGTGCCAACGCAGCTTGCTGGTTGATGAGTTGGGCGATGCTGTTCGTGGTCATGCAACACCGTATTTTTTGAAGTACGTACCAAAGATGTCATCTTCGCTGGGTATCCGTTCGGGGATCGGCAACGAGACACGGGTGATGTTGATGTAATGGCGGTAGTTCATGTTGTCAGAGAAGTTGTTGCCACCCCACGTGCCACAACCCATCGAGAGCGAGAAAGGCAAACCGTTGTCAAAGCTGCCACCCGTGGCGCTGCAATGGGCTTGCTCAACGATCACACGCGAGACTGGCAGACGTTCGCCCAGAACCTGAGCCCGTTCGTGTCGTTGGGTGTGCAAACCCACCGAATGGCCGGCTCCTTGCCAGGCGTAAATCCGCTCGACCATGCCAACGGCGCCCTCAAAATCATCGACGGTGTACAAGGTCAACACAGGGCTGAGTTTTTCGCCCGAGTAAGGGAAGGCCGCACCCACATCCTGCGGGCCTTGGTCGACCAGCAAGATCTTGGGCGACAGGCGAGCCAAGGCCTCAAACCCCGCCAGTTCGGCGATGACCTGCGCAGACTTGCCGATGACATCGGCCGACAGCTTGCCGTTGGGCCACATGACGCGCTGCAAATGCGCGGCTTGTTCGGCGCTGAGCAAGTGTGCACCTCGGGATTTCAGCTCCGACAACAGGCCTTGCCTGACGGGTTGAACCACCACCAGGCTGTTTTCCGATGAGCAGCTGGTGGCGTTGTCGAAGGTCTTGGATCGCACGATGCGATCGGCCGCTTGGGCTAAGTTGGCGGTTTCGTCCACGATCCCAGCCACGTTGCCGGCCCCCACGCCAAAGGCAGGAGTGCCCGAGGTGTGCGCCGCATGAACGTTGGCCTGTGAGCCCGTGGCCACCACCAAGTCACACAAAGCCATCAGTTCGGCGGTGGCTTGCTTGTTGATGGGCAGTGGCAAGACCTGCACGAGGTCGCGCGGGGCGCCGATGCGGTCGAATTCGGCGTGGATGTGCTCGATCAACCGTTGGGCTGTGCCCCATCCCTTGGGTGAGGGGGCCACGATCACCGCGTTGCGGCCCTTGAGGGCATTGATGATTTTGTTGGCTGGTGTCGCCCCAGGGTTGGTCGAAGGCGTGACCGCACACACCACGCCCACCGGTCGGGCGATTTCAATGAGGCCCGTGTCGTCGTGTCGGGCGATCACCCCAACCGACTTGGCGCCTTTGAGGTCGCGCAACAAGCCCAGCGTTTTGCGGTGATTCTTGCGTACCTTATCGGCTTCGTTGCCCACCCCGGTTTGAGCCACCGCCAACCTCGCCAACTCTTGGTTTCTCGTGGGCTCCAAGATCGCCCAGCCAGCCGCGCACACGAGTTCGTCGACGCGCTCTTGCGTGAAATCATTGGCTATGGCTTGCACAGCACGTGCTCGGTTAACCAAATCGACAATGGGGCCCATCGTGGGAGCTGAATCGGGTTTCATGGGTGCGCTTCCTTGTGTTTTTGAGTCGGGCGGGTGAGGAAAATGGTGGAGTCGTCGTTGTCATTGGCCATGTTGTCAGCTCCACCGCCAAGGTATTCAGTTTGCATGAATTCATCTTGGCCTCCTGATGTGTTTGGGTGTGTGGGTGGATTGACTTGGGCAATGTCACCCGATGCGCTACCCCATGCGGGCCCCAAGTGCTCGCGTGATTTTTTCAGCGAAGTGTTTGACCAGCAGACCCAACTGCTGTGCGCGATCCGCGTCCAATCGGCTGGCTGGTGCCGACAGGCCCACCGCCGCCACAGCGACGCCGTTTCGATCGAAGATGGCGGCACCCAGGCCGTGAACCCCTTCGCGCCATTCTTCAAAATTGGTGGCGTAACCCTTCTCGCGAATCAGGGCCAATTCGGTTTTGAGTTTTTTGAGGGTCCCGATGGTGTGTGGGGTGGGGCGAGCCAAGGGGCTGGGCATGAGCTCCAATGCGCTGGCGTTGTTAAAGGCCAGCAGCGCCTTGCCCGTGGCCACGCAGTGTGCAGGGGCCCTGCCACCCAATTCCGAATAGGCACGAACGGGTTGTGGGCTGTCGATCTTGTCGAGGTAAACAATCTCTGCACCCTCCAGTACCGACAAATGAATCGTTTCCTGCGAGATCAAGGCGAGTTGCAGCAAGTGCTCGCGGGCCAAACGTTTCACATCGAAGCCACCGGCCACCTTGCTACCCCATTCGAACAGTTTCAAGGTGCAGTGGTATTCGCCGGTGTGTTCGGACTGGGCGACAAAACCCAGTGCGCACCAAGTCTGAAGCGTGCGGTGTGCGTTGCTTGGCTGCAAGCCCAAGGCTTTTGATAAACCCGAGACGGTACAAGGCTGCCCCGACTCGACCAAGAGTTGGAGCAATTGGATGCCTTTGATGAGGGTTTTGTCCATTCTATTATTTGGAATTACTTTCTATATATTGAATATAAACAGATGAACCCTTGGTGTCAATCAAGTACTTATCCCATTCAACAGAAGCTCAACCCCAGACAGGGGGCCTGTCAGTGCGTCGTATCGGTGCGCCGACACAAGCCTTCGTAGGCCCGTGCCAACTCCCGCACACCCGCGTCGATGGCGGCGCTGGGAATGGCCGAATAACCCATGCGAAAACAGCGTTTGTTCGCCGCAGTGGGGTGGGCAAAAAACACGCTGCCCGGTTCGATCAAGACCCCGCGAGACTGCGCCGCTTGGGCCAGGTCCACGGCATCCAAACCCGCGGGGCCCTGCACCCAAGCGCCCGAGCCACCGTGAGCTTGGCTCACCGTCCAGCCGGGCAAGTAACGCGCCAGAGATTCAATCAAGACCTGGCGGCGTTCGCGGTAGACGACGTTGAGTTTTCGAATGAACGCGTCGTGGTGACCTTGGGCGATGAAGAGTCCGGCGGTGTGGGCGTTGTTGGACGGGATGTGGCGCATCAGCAGGCGGCGCAAGGCGCGCAGCTCCACGATCAAGGCCGGCGGGGCCACGATGAAACCCAAACGCAAACCGTGCGCCAGGGTTTTGGACAGGCTGCCCAAGTAAATCACCCGGCCGTCGGTGTCCAAACTTTTGAGCGCGGGCAATGGGCGTTCAGAAAAATTGAGTTCGCTTTCATGGTCATCTTCAAACAGCACCACGTCTTTGCGCCGCGCCAAGTCCAGCAAGGCTTGGCGACGCGCCAGTGGCATGGTGACGCTGGTCGGGCATTGGTGGCTGGGCGTGACGTACACGTAGTCGCATTGGCCCAAGCGGCGCGAGGGCACCAAGCCCTGTTCGTCGATCGCCAAAGGCCTCACGCATGTGCTGCGCAGCGCAAAGTTGTTGCGGGCATCGGGGTAGCCGGGGTCTTCCACTCCCACCACGGTTGGGCTGTCCATCAGCACTTGGGCGAGCAAGTAGCAGGCCATTTGTGCGCCAGAGGTGACCAAGATCTGATCGCGTTGCGCCACGATGCCCCTAGCAGGCAAGAGCCGGTGCTGGATCTGGCTGATCAACCCCGGGTCGTCGCGGTCGACGTGGTCTTGTGACCACTGGCGAACCGAGGCCGAGCGCAACGATTGTTGAGAGGCCGCGCGCCAGTCGGTCAAGGGCATGAGCGATGCGTCGAACTGGCCGTACACAAAAGGGTAGGCAAAGTCCTGCCATTGGGCGGGCTTGGCGATGTTGCGCTGCTGGCCCACGGCGGTCTTCAAGCGCTGGGCCCAATTCAATCCCCCGATGGGTCCGTCGTGCAACGGAGGCTGTCCGGCTTGGCCCAACAACATATCTGGGTTGACAAATAGGCCACTGCGTTCACGGGCCACCAAAAACCCCTTGTCCACCAAACGCTGCAAGGCCAGCGAGACGGTGTTGCGCGACACCCCCAAAGCCGCCGCCAATGTGCGGCTGGGCGGCATGGGTGTGCCAGTGGGCACCCAGCCGTCCAAGATACTGCGCACCATCATTTCTTTGATTCTCCCTTGCAGGGTGGGGCTGCTGCCCTCAAAGTGGGGCAGCCACTTGACCCACAGGTCGGTGATGGAATGGGCGGGGCGCATAGGATCAATCGATGTGTTTCTGGTACCAAAGAAATCACATTATGGTCCTATCGGTCGTGGCCATGCGGCCCTAGCATTCGAGCAAACCCCATCACCGAGAAACCGCTTCACAGCCCCACCCAAGAGAAGACGCCATGACCGTTGAATACCTGAAAAAAGCCAGCCCAGCACAAGCCACCATCGACGCCGCCACCGGTGAGACGGTGCAGCGCATGCTCGCCGACATCAAGGCCCATGGCCGCGAAGCAGTGGAGCGCTATGCGCGCGATCTGGATGGGTACACCGGCAAAGTCTTGTTGGATGAGGCCGACATGGCACAGGCCATTCAACGCGTGCCTGTGAGGGTGCGCGAGGACATCGCTTTTGCCCACCAGCGCGTGCGCGACTTCGCGCAGCGACAGCGGGATTCGCTGGCCGAATTTGAAGTCGAGTTGATGAGCGGTTTGGTGGCCGGCCAAAAACTGATCCCGGTCAACACCGCGGGCTGCTATGTGCCCGGTGGCCGTTACGCCCACGCGGCATCGGCCATCATGAGCGTGTGCACCGCGCAAGTCGCGGGCGTGCCCAACATCGTGGCCACTTCGCCGGCCCACCAGAGCGCCGGCGTCAACCCAGCCATCTTGTACGCGATGCAGCTGTGCGGCGCGCACACCGTGTTGGCGCTCGGTGGCGTTCAAGCCGTCGCGGCGCTGGCCTATGGTTTGTATTCCTCTGCGCCGGCCGACATCATCGTCGGACCTGGCAACCGTTTTGTGGCCGAAGCCAAGCGCACGCTCTTTGGCAGCATCGGCATCGACGTGGTGGCGGGGCCGACCGAGTCGGCCATCATTGCCGACGACAACGCCGACGCTGAGATCGTGGCGGCCGATTTGGCCGGGCAGGCCGAGCATGGGCCAGATTCACCGGTCTGGCTGTTCACCACCTCGCGTGCGTTGGGGCAACAGGTGATCGACATCATGCCCCGCGTGATCGCAGCGCTGCCCGAGCCGGCGCGCTCATCGGCCAGCGCCGCTTGGCGCGACTACGGTGAGGTGGTGGTGGCCTCCAGCCGCGAAGCCCTTTGCGAGGTCAGCGACCGCTACGCGCCCGAACACCTGCAAGTCTTGGCGGGCGATTTGGATTGGTGGCTGCAGCGCTTGACCAATTACGGCTCCCTGTTCTTGGGCGAAGAAACCACGGTGGCTTATGGCGACAAATGCGCTGGCCCCAACCACATCCTGCCCACGCGCGGGGCAGCCCGTTACACCGGGGGCTTGAGTGTGGGCAAGTTCATCAAGACCGTCACCTACCAACGGCTCAACCGCGCTGCCAGCCGAGAGGTCGGGCAGGTGGCGGCACGCATCTCGCGCTTGGAGGGCATGGAAGGGCACGCACGCACCGGTGACATTCGCTTGAAAAAATACTTTCCGCAGGAGCAGTTCGAGCTCGGCACCTTGCAAGGCCACGGGTCCTGATATGGGCACGCAAACCCCCACCCGATCCAGCGACGGTTTGTGGTTCGGCAAAGACCTGAGCCAATCCGAACCCATTCCAGAGTCCGCCATCGAAGCGGCCGTTGAGCTCATGCGCAGCGGGCGTTTGCACCGCTACGGCGAGCAAGGCTCGGGCACACCAGCGCCGGCCTTGCTGGAGCAGGAGTACGCCGCCTATGTGGGCTCGCGCTACTGCATGGCGGTGAGTTCGTGTGGTGCTGCGATGTTCCTCGCGCTCAAGGCCTTGCGGGTCAAACCTGGTGACCCGGTGCTCACCAGCAGCTTCACGCTCGCACCCGTGCCCGGTGCCATTGCCCATGCGGGGGCTTCACCCGTGCTGGTCGAGACACGCCCCGACTACACCACCGATTTGGACGACCTGGAGCGCAAAGCCGCGAGCAGCGGCGCACGCGTGTTTTTGCTCTCGCACATGCGCGGCCACATCACCGACATGGACGCCGTGGTCGCGATCTGCGAGCGTCACGGACTGGCTTTGGTGGAGGACTGCGCCCACACCATGGGTGCTCTGTGGAATGGGCGACACACCGGCACGTTTGGGCGCATCGGCTGTTACAGCACACAAACCTACAAGCACATCAACTCGGGTGAGGGCGGTTTGTTGGTGACCGAAGACGACGATGTGGCCGCGCAGGTCATCCTGATGTCGGGCTCTTACATGATGCACGACCAACACCTCTTGCGCCCCCCGGTGGAGGTGTTCGAGCGATGGCGCTACGTCACCCCCAACTTCAGCATGCGCATGTCCAACCTCGCCGCCGCGCTGTTGCGTCCGCAACTGGCTTTGCTGCCCGAGCGCGCCCGGCGCTGGCGCTCGATTTACGACCAGCTCGCGCGTGCGCTGCAAACCACGCCGGGCATCACCCTGCCGGTGCGCGATGCGCGCGAGGACTTCGTGCCCAGCTCGATTCAGTTTTCACTCGATCTGCCGCCACAACAAGTGGAGCGTTTCGTGGACGAATGTGCCGCGCGCGGGCTCTACATCAAGTGGTTTGGCTTGAACAAACCCGTGGCCTTCACCAGCCATTACGGGCATTGGCATTATTTGAGCGAACAAGCGCCGATGCCACAAACCCAGGGTGTGTTGCGCCAGTTGATGGACCTGCGCACACCCCTTTCGTTGAGCGCTGAGGATTGTCAGCTGATCGGCCGGATCGTTCGAGCGGCTGTGGATGCGGTGCGCCATGGGGCGAGCGAGACCACCCAGAAAGAGCAGCCATGAGCGATGCACCTCAACCCCGTTTTGAGCCCGAACAAACGCTGGACCCCGCCGACTGGGATGCCTTTCGAGCCCAAGCCCACCGCCTGCTCGACGCCGCCATTGACCGCATGGTCACTTACCGCGAAGGCGCGGTGTGGAACCCCTTTCCAGCCGACTTAAAGGCCGCCTACCAAGCGCCGTTGCCCACCGAGGGCTGGGGAGCCGAGGCCACACACGCCCACCTGAGCGCCTTGCTGCCTTATGGCGTGGGCAACACCCACCCCCGCTTTTTTGGTTGGGTGCACGGATCCGGCACGCCCAGCAACCTCATGGCCGACATCACGGCAGCGGCCCTCAACGCCAACTTGGGTGGGCGAGATCACGGCGCCATGTACGTGGAGCAACAGGTCGTGAGCTGGTGCCGCGAACTGTTTGAATTTCCCGCCAGCGCCAGTGGTTTGATCGTCAGTGGCACCTCGATTGCCACCGTGATTGCACTCAAGGCCGCGCGCGACCGCACCTTTGACTTCAGCAGCCGAAAGACCGGGCTGCAGGGCAGCTCAATAGGTCGGTTGGTGGGTTACACCTCAGCCCAAACCCATTCCTGTGTGGCGCGTGCCTTTGACATTTTGGGCTTGGGAACGGATGCGCTGCGCAAAGTGGCGGTCAACGATCGGTTTGAGATCGACACCGAAGCCTTGAAGCGCGCCATCGCCCAAGACCGCGCGGCAGGTCTGACGCCTTTCCTCATCGTGGGCACGGCGGGTGCGGTCAACGTGGGGTCCATCGACGACCTCGAGGCCTTGGCCGATCTGGCACAGGCCGAGCAACTCTGGTTGCACGTGGACGGCGCCTTTGGCGCACTGGGCGTGCTCAGCGAGCACTTGCGCCCACGACTCACGGGCTTGAGCCGAGCCGATTCGCTGGCCTTTGATTTTCACAAATGGCTGCACGTGAACTACGACGCGGGCTTTGTGCTCATGCGCAGCGAGGCGGAGCACCGGCGCACATTTTCAGAACGCCCCGAATACCTCAAAGGCGCTGAACGTGGACTGGCCGCCGGCAACCCCTGGCCCGTCGAATATGGCCCCGAGCTCTCGCGCGGTTTTCGCGCGCTCAAGGTGTGGGCGCAAATCGCCGAGCACGGCACGGCCAAGTTGGGGGCCTTGATCACGCAAAACTGCGAACAGGCAGCGCACTTGGGTGACTTGGTGCAGGCGCACCCGTTTATGGTGCTGGCGGCTCCCGTGGCGATGAACATTTGTTGTTTTAGCTATGGGCCAGCCCACACCGATGCGGCGGCGATGGATGCTTTGAACGACGAGATCGTGGTGCAGTTGCAGATCCAAGGCATTGCCGCCCCGTCGACCACCGTGGTCAACGGACGCACCGCCATTCGGGTCAACATCACCAACCACCGCACGACCCATGCCGACTTGGATTGGCTCGTGCACGAGGTGCACCGCATTGGGCAAGCGCTGTTGGCCGGCCAAGCCCCCGGTTGAAATCAGGTTGGGGTGTGCCGAGCCAATAAGCCCACGCTTTCGCGCAAGACCTGCTGTGTGACCGAGTGTGAAAGGTCCAACACCCGGTGGCGACGGTAGTAAGGGCTCAAGTCCAGGCCCACCCCCAGGCCCAAGACTTCAATGCGGCCTTGGGCTTCGATGTCGGCGACCACGTTGCTCAGGTCGTGATCCAAGTAATGTTCATCGTTGGCCAAGGCGGTGGCGCCATCGGTGGGGCTGCCGTCGGAGATCACCACCAACAAACGCCGAGTGTCGCTGTGTTGTTCCAAGCGTTGGGCGGCCCAGCGCAGGGCTTCCCCGTCCACGCCTTCGCGGAACAACTCGCTTTTGAGCAAGGCCCCCATGGCGTGGCGGGCTTGGCGCCAAGGCGTCTCGCGGTCTTTGAAAATCAGGTGGGTGGTTTCGTTGAGGCGACCTGGGTGTGCGGGTCTGCCCGCCCGGACCCACTGGCGCATAGCGCGCCCGCCGTTCCAAGCGTTGGTGCTGAAGCCCAAGACCTCGGTGTGCACGCCGAGTTGCTCCATGGCCCGCGCCAACACGTCGACCAAGACGGCCACGGATTCGATGTGGGCCCGCATGGAGCCCGAACAGTCGATCAAAAAAGTGCAGGCGCAAGCCACCAGCGGCACCTCGGGCTCGGTGCAAAACAAACGGCGTTCGGTGGGTGAGGCAATCAACTGACTCAGCCGGCGGCCATCGATGCGCCCGGCTTCTTGGCCATCCATCCAACCTTCGAGCACGGGCATGGCCAGCACCGATCGGAGTTCGCGCACCCAGCGGCTCACGCCCAAACCTTGGCGTTCAACCGTCGCATCGAGCCGTTCGCGAAATTCGCGCAGCTGCTCGGCACGCAACAAGGTGCTGGCGTGTACTTCGGTATCGAACTCGCGGGTGAACACACGGTAGTCATCGGTGGACTCGCCCAGCTGGGCGCTCGTGCCTTTGCTGGCCAGGGCGGGTGTGTCGTCGGCGCCATCGCCCTCGAAGTCCATCCACAGGTTGAAGTCCAGCGCATCGGGCTCGTCGTCGGCGTTGCTCGTCGTGGCTTGGTCGTCGGGCGCAGGCTCTTGGGACTGGATCCGATCCGTGATCATCTGCGCAATCGCCAAAGCGTGGTGGGCGTAGGCCGCTTGGTCGTGGCGCTGGCGACGCAAGCCTGCCAAATCGCCACCCAAGCTCGGTACGATGCCCATGCGGGTGGCCTCGATGGCGTCTTCGGTGGCCTCGACCACAGGCTGTGCCGTCACCCGAGAGCGGGTGATTTGTGCCACGGTGTAGAGCAAAATACCTTTGCTGGTTTCGGTCAAACCGCTGTCGAAAAAAGCCATCGACCAAGCTTCAAAACGGTGCCGCAGGTTGTGCACCACGCCCGGCATGTCGATGGGTGTCAAGGACTCCACGCGGAACTGCTCGAACATTTCAAACAGCATGCGGGGCAGAGGTTCGGCGGGTCTGATTTTTTGGTGTAGCTCAGCGTCAGACAAACGCAAACGCAAGGCCATGGCATCGGCAGCACCGCGAAACGAAGCAAAGTCGTCGGTGCCCGGTTGGGGGTTCAGGTGGGGCGAAAACGGCGGCAAGGCGCGGTTGTGGCGGTACAAGCGACGACCGCGGAAATGCAGGCCGGGTTGCCCACACAAGGCGCGAATCGAGGCCGCGCACAGGTCATCGACGCGCTGTTGGTGGCGTGTTTGGGCCAAGGTGAGCGCAGCATCCGGCATGGTGCTCACGTCGCGGTGTTCACCAGCGATGTGCTGAGCTCGCGTTGGAAGCAACGCTGAAAATACTCGGCCACCACGGGCCGTTCGGACTCATCGCACTTGTTCACAAAGGACAACTCGAAGGCCAGACCTGGGTCGCGGAAGATTTCCAGGTTTTCGGCCCAAGTGATCACGGTGCGCGGCGACATCAGGGTGGAGATGTCGCCCACACGAAAGCCGTGGCGCGTCAAATCAGCCACCGACACCATGGCGTTGACCACCGCTTGGCCCGCTGCATCGGCCAAGGCCGGAACGCGCGCGGTGACGATGGCGACCTCTTCTTCGCGCGGCAAATAATTCAAAGCCACCACGATGTTCCAACGGTCAATTTGTGCGTGGTTCAGGCGCTGCGCACCGTGGTAGAGCCCATTGAGGTTGCCCTGTCCCACGGTGTTGGCGGTGGCAAACAAGCGGAAAAAGGGGTTGGGTCTGATGACCCGGTTTTGGTCCAACAGCGTGAACTGGCCATCGCGCTCCAAGATGCGCTGGATCACGAACATCACGTCGGGGCGTCCCGCGTCGTACTCGTCAAAAATCAAGGCCATGGGGCGCTGCAGCGACCACGGCACGATGCCTTCTTGAAATTCGGTCACCTGCTGGCCATCGCGAACCACCACGGCGTCTTTGCCCACCAAGTCCATGCGGCTGACGTGGCCGTCCAAGTTCACGCGCACACACGGCCAATTCAGGCGCGCAGCGACCTGCTCGATGTGGGTTGACTTGCCTGTGCCGTGCAGGCCTTGGACCATGACGCGACGGTCGCGCGCGAAGCCGGCGAGCAAGGCCAAGGTGACCGAGGGGTTGAAACGGTAGGTGCTGTCGATGTCGGGGACATGCTCGGTGGGCTCGACAAAGGCCGGCACTTGCATGTCGGTGTTAATGCCGAAGGTGTCTCGCACAGAGACCATTTGGCGGGGTGGCAAAGCGAGCGAGTCGGACATTCGGGGGCTTTCGTGGTGTGGTGCGGGCAGCACCCCAACGCTCACGCGCTGGGCGGGCGCAGGGATTCGAGGGCGTCGTTTTCGATGCGGCTGAGTGCATCGGCGGCGCGTCGCAGGGCGGGCAAGAGCGACAAGGCTTTCTCGGGCGTCAGACGCATGATGGGCGCTTGCACCGCCACGCACAGGTTGGAGCGACCCGCGGCCGACGGCACCAAAACCGCCACGCACAACAGGCCGGGCAAGAACTCTTCGTTGTCCAGTGCGAACCCTTGGCGTTTGACTTGCTTGATCTCTTCTTCAAGGAGGTCCCGCTGCGTCAAGGTTTTGTGTGTGAAGGCCTCCAGCGGCGTGTGCGAGAGCAGGCGCTGACGTTGGGCAGGCGTCATGCCGGCCAAAAACAACTTGCCGCTGGCCGAGCAATGCACGGGCACCCGCGAGCCCGAATGCAAATAAAACCTCAGCGGTGCAGGCGTCTCCACGCGGTCCAAATACATCACTTCGCTGCCGCTGAGCGCCGTGAGGTTACAACTCTCGCCCACCTCTTGGACCAAGGCCCTCAACACCCCGTGGCGTGCGCCGTGGAAGGTGTCGTTGATCAGCAGGTTCTCGGCCAATTTGCGCAAGCGAATACCGGTGCCGTACTGGCGGCTGTCGGCGCTGCGCTCGAGCAGGCCCGCACTCTCGAGCTGCTGCAGCATGCGGTGCAAGGTAGGCTTGGGGATGTTGGTCTCTTCAGACAAACCTTGCAGTGAGAAGAACTGGTCTTTGGACGCCACCACCTCGAGCAGCGAAAACAGGCGCAGGGTGGGCGTGTCACCGTTGATCTCAACCGGCGTGGTGTTGGTGTGGGGCACGGCTTTCATGGTGTGGATCATAGTTGAATTTCAATAAAACACAAAAAATGTTCCGAAAAGTGAAATTTCTGTTGACCAATCGTGCGTCCATACCTATAGTGACAGTACATTTCAAAAACTGGAATGAACCGTTTCAATTTAAGTCACACCAACCGCCGGCCTGAGCCGCAGGAGAGCCCCATGAGCAAAGCCCCCATCGACAAGCGCACCGTCGTCAGCGGTGTTCAAAAAATGACGCCATCCGAGGCGTTTGTGGAAACCTTGGTCGCCAACGGCGTGACCGACATGTTCGGCATCATGGGCTCCGCCTTCATGGACGCCATGGACATTTTCGCACCCGCGGGCATCAGCTTGATTCCGGTGGTTCATGAGCAAGGCGCGGCGCACATGGCCGATGGCTACGCCCGGGTCTCGGGCCGTCACGGTGTGGTAATCGGCCAAAACGGCCCTGGCATCAGCAACTGCGTGACCGCCATCGCCGCCGCGTATTGGGCACACAGCCCCGTGGTGATCATCACCCCAGAGACGGGCACCACCGGCATTGGCCTGGGGGGCTTTCAGGAGGCGCACCAGCTGCCGATGTTCCAAGAGTTCACCAAGTACCAAGGCCATGTGACGCACCCCAAGCGCATGGCCGAGTACACCGCACGCTGTTTTGACCGCGCCATGAGCGACAACGGCCCCACCCAGCTCAACATTCCTCGCGATTACTTCTACGGCGAAATCGAGTGCGAAATTCCCAAGCCCCAGCGCGTGGACCGTGGCCCCGGTGGCGAGGCTTCGCTGTCCGCTGCAGCCGAGCTGTTGGCCGGTGCGAAATTCCCTGTGATCTTGGCCGGCGGCGGCGTGGTCATGGGCGACGCGGTCAAAGAATGCCAAGCCTTGGCCGAGCGCTTGGGCGCGCCCGTGGTCACCGGCTATTTGCGCAACGACGCCTTCCCCGCCAGCCACCCCTTGTGGGCCGGCCCTTTGGGCTACCAGGGCTCCAAAGCCGCGATGAAGCTGATCGCTCAAGCCGACGTCGTGATCGCCTTGGGTTCGCGCATGGGCCCCTTTGGCACCTTACCGCAACACGGCATGGACTACTGGCCCAAAACGGCCAAGATCATCCAAGTCGAGGCCGACCACACCAACTTGGGCTTGGTCAAGAAAATTTCGGTGGGCATTTGCGGCGACGCCAAAGCCACCGCGGCCGATCTGAGCCGCCGACTCGCCGGTAAAACCTTGGTCTGCGATGCCAGCAAAGAGGCGCGCGCCAAGACGATTGCCAGCGAAAAAGCCGCTTGGGAAAAAGAACTGGACGAGTGGACGCACGAGAAGGACGCGTTCAGCTTGGACATGATCGAAGAGAGCAAAAAAGAAACGACCTTCAACGGTGGTCAGTACTTGCATCCCCGACAGGTTTTGCGCGAGTTGGAAAAAGCCATGCCCCCGCGGGTGATGGTCTCCACCGACATCGGCAACATCAACTCGGTGGCCAACAGCTACCTGCGTTTTGAAGAGCCACGCAGTTTCTTCGCCCCCATGAGTTTCGGTAACTGCGGCTACGCCTTGCCCACCATCATCGGTGCCAAGCTCGCCGCCATGGACCGTCCTGCGGTTGCCTACGCTGGCGACGGCGCATGGGCCATGAGCATGGTCGAAATCCTGACCGCGGTGCGCCACGACATTCCCGTGACCGCGGTGGTGTTCCACAACCGCCAGTGGGGTGCCGAGAAGAAAAACCAAGTGGACTTCTACAACCGCCGCTTTGTGGCTGCTGAGTTGGAAAACGAAAGCTGGTCCGACATGGCGCGCGCCATGGGCGCAGAGGCGATCGTCGTGGACCGCTTGGAAGACGTCGGCCCCGCCTTGAAGAAAGCGGTGGACATGCAGATGAACGAAGGCAAAACCTGCGTCATCGAAGTGATGTGCACACGAGAGTTGGGCGACCCCTTCCGCCGCGACGCGCTCTCCAAACCCGTGCGTTTCTTGGACAAGTACAAAGACTACGTCTGAGCACAGGGAGAGGCGGGCGCCGCAGGCGCTCGCTGCTCACCCCGCCTGGCAATGCGCCATAAAGTCGGTGGTGGCCCTGCCCAGCCGTTTGTCTTTGCGCAAGACCATGGCCAGTCGGCGGCGTGAGGGGGGGAGGCTGGTTTTGACCTCGGCCAGCCGCCCCGAGCGCAGGTCGTCCAGCGCCGCGTAACGCGACACGCAAGCCAGACCGGCGCCGGCCGCTGCCAGCCGCTTGATGGCTTCGGTGCTGCCCAACTCAAAACCCACGTTGACCTGCCCCAAGTGCTGGATCAGCCACTCATCGGTTGCCTGGCGGGTGCCTGAGCCCAGCTCGCGCACGATCCAAGTGGCATCACGCAGTTGGGCTTTGTTCATCTTGCCCGTGCCCACCGTGCTCTTACCCAGCGCATGGCCAGTTGCGGCCACCACCATGATCTCATCGGTCAGCCAAGGCTTGACCAGCAGATCGGGGTGGGTTTGAGAGCCCTCAATGAAGCCCAAGTCGGCCTCCATATTGACCACGGTGGCGATGACATCGGTGGAGTTGGCAATGTTGAGGCGCACTCGGCTGGCGGGGTGCTGGTGTTGCCACTGCGCGATCAGGTTGGGCAGCAGGTATTCGCCGATTGTCAAGCTGGCGGCCAGCCGCAAAGGTGCGGCGTGTTCTTCGGTGAACAGGCTTTCCAGCTCGGCTGCGTGGTTGAGCAGCGCCAAAGCGCCGGGCAACATCGCACGGCCATTCTCATTGAGCACCAGACGTCGACCGATACGGTCAAACAGTTCCACCGCCAGCGTGTGCTCCAACTCCGCCAGCGCGGCGCTGGCTGCCGACTGTGAGCGCGCGACCCGCTGGGCCGCGCTTCGCGCTGAGCCACCTTGGGCAATCGCCACAAACACCTCCAGTTGCTTGAGCGAAAAACGCAGCCGAGAGGGCAGGGAGGCATGTTCTGATTGATTCATTTTTTAGGTTATCTCATCCATTTTTATGCGCTTTTACTTTTTAGTCATACTTTATAGTATTGACCAATGTTCGCATACCGCTGCTGATGAAATAGGCGGCAAAACTGCGCCACATTCACCATCTGGAGACAAGGCATGTTCGGTTTTCTTTCCTCCGAGCCGCTGCACGATCCGCTGCAGCAGCCCACGCCCACCGCCGACACCGAAGTCAAGTGCACCACCTGCTACATGTGTGCCTGCCGCTGCGGCATTCGCGTTCACTTGCGCGAGGGCGACAACGGCCCCGAAGTGCGCTACATCGACGGGAACCCCAACCACCCGCTCAACAAGGGCGTGATCTGTGCCAAAGGCTCGGCGGGCATCATGAAGCAGATTTCGCCCGCGCGCCTGACCCAGCCGCTGCTGCGCAAACCGGGCAGCGAGCGTGGTGCGGGTGAGTTCGATGTCATTTCTTGGGAGCGTGCTTTTGAGCTGCTGACCGAGCGCTTGGCCAAAATTCGAGCCACCGATCCCAAAAAGTTTGCCCTCTTCACCGGACGCGATCAAATGCAGGCCCTGACCGGCTTGTTTGCACGCCAGTTCGGCACGCCCAACTACGCGGCCCATGGCGGCTTTTGTTCGGTCAATATGGCCGCTGGCATGATTTACTCCGTGGGTGGCAGCTTCTGGGAGTTTGGCGGACCCGACTTGGAGCGTGCCAAGCTCTTTGTCATGCTGGGCACGGCCGAAGACCACCACAGCAACCCGCTCAAGGTGGCACTGTCCAAGTTCAAACGCAACGGTGGGCGCTTCATTTCCATCAATCCGATACGCACGGGCTACTCGGCGATTGCCGACGAATGGATTCCGATCAAACCCGGTACCGATGGCGCTTTGTTGATGGCCTTGCTGCACGAGCTGATCCGCACCGATCAGTTTGACCATGCGTTCGTGAAACGCTTCACCAACGGCCCGCAGCTGGTGGTGTTGGATGAGGGCGAGCGCGAAGGCTTGTTCGCCTTTGACCCCGACCCAGCCAAAGGCCCGCCGGGCGACGGCCGACACCCTCACAACAAACTGATCTGGGACAAGACCAGCGGGGGCGTCAAGAACGCCTACCCCGAAGGCATTGCCGACGGCTGCGACCCGGCGCTGGAAGGCCACTACACGCTGGCCGACGGCACGCGGGTGGCGCCCTCCTTTCAGCTGCTGCGCGAGCGCGTGGACAGCTGCACGCCCGAGTGGGCCAGCGCCATCACCGGCATCGCGGCCGAGCGCATCCGCCAGCTCGCGCAGGAGATGGGCGACGCGGCGTTCAAACAGGCCTTCGAGCTGCCCATTGCCTGGACCGACGCTTGGGGCAAGGTCCATCCCACCACCCAAGCACGTCCGGTTGCCTTCCACGCCATGCGCGGTCTGGCGGCTCATTCCAACGGCTTTCAGACCGTGCGCTCGCTCGCGGTGCTGATGAGCTTGTTGGGTACCATCGACGCCCCAGGGGGCTTTCGCCACAAGGCACCGTACCCACGCCACATCGTGCCCAACTACCGGGCCTTCAGCGATCCGGCCATGATCCAGCCCAACACGCCGCTGAACGCTGCACCCCTGGGTTTTCCAGCCAGCCCAGAAGAATTGGCCATCAACCCCGATGGCTCGCCGATACGCATTGACCATGCCTACTCTTGGGAGCATCCCTTGGCGGCCCACGGCATGATGCACAACGTCATCACCAACGCCGTCAAAGGCGACCCCTACCGCATCGACACCTTGCTCATCTTCATGGCCAACATGGCTTGGAACAGCTCGATGAACACTTCGGCGGTTCGCGAAATGCTCAACCGCAAGGACGAGCACGGCGAGCACATGATTCCCTTTTTGGTGGTGTGCGATGCCTTCCAGAGCGAGACCGTGGCCTTCGCTGATCTGGTGTTGCCCGACACCACCTACCTCGAGCGGCACGACGTCATGGGCATGCTGGACCGGCCGATCTCGGAATTCGACGGCCCGGTGGATTCCGTGCGCGTCCCCGTGGTCAAGCCCTTGGGTGAATGCCGGCCGTTTCAGGAGGTGTTGATCGAACTGGCCGCGCGACTGAAGTTCCCGGCTTTCACCACACCCGAGGGTGGGCGAAAATTCAAGGGTTATACCGACTTTGTGGTCAATTTCCAGCCCACGCCCGGCATCGGCTTTCTGATGGGCTGGCGCGGCAAGGACGGCGAGAGCCACCTCAAGGGCGAGCCCAATCCCAATCAGTGGGAGATGTACGAGAAAAACAATTGCGTTTTCCAGTACCACATGCCCGAGTCCATGCATTACATGCGCAACTGGAACCGAGAGTACCTGGACTTTGCCAAAGAAAAGGGCTGGCGACAGAAAAACGATCCAGTGCAGCTGGCCTTGTACAGCGACACCTTGCAGAGTTTTCGCCTCGCCGCCCAAGGTAAAACGCCGGGCCGACAACCGCCCGATGCGCTGCGCGAGCGCATCGACACCTACTTTGATCCGCTGCCATTTTGGTATCCACCGCTGGAAGAGGACGCGACCGATCTGAAGGCGTTTCCGCTCAACGCATTGACCCAGCGGCCCATGGCCATGTACCACTCGTGGGACTCACAAAACGCTTGGCTGCGTCAAATTCACAGCCACAACTACTTGCATGTGAACCCAGTCACCGCGCTGGCTGTGGGCATTGCCGATGGCGGCTGGGCCTGGGTCGAGAGTCAATGGGGCCAAGTGCGCTGCATGGTGCGCCACAGCGAAGCGGTCGAGCCCGGCACGGTGTGGACTTGGAACGCCATTGGCAAGGCCGACGGCGCCTGGCAGCTCGCCCCCGGTGCCGACGAGGCGCGCAAGGGTTTTCTGCTCAACCACCTGATTTCCGAAGAGTTGCCATTTCCGGTCAACCGCAACACACCCAAGGGTGGGCACACCATCAGCAACTCCGACCCCATCACTGGCCAAGCTGGCTGGTACGACGTGCGGGTGCGCATCCGAGCGGCCGGTCCCGAGGAAGAAAAAATCTCGTTCCCCCAAATGAAAACCATGGCCAAAACCCCCGGTGTGGTGGGCAAGGCGGCGCAGGTGCTGGCCTACTTTGCTGGAGGCAAAAAACCATGATGCAGTGGCTACAAGACATTCTTCAACCTTCTTTGGTGCAGCAGCACCCAAGGACGTCGTCCGGCCAACCCAAGGCGGCACGCGAGAGCGTGCGCGCCCTGCCCGGCGAGACGCTGGCCAAGCAACTGGCGCTGGTGATTGACCTCAATGTGTGTGTCGGCTGTCACGCCTGCGTGACCTCGTGCAAACAATGGAACACCTCGGGCGCAGCCGGCCCCCTGGCCGATGAGAAGCCTTACGGCGCCAACCCCACTGGCACTTTCTTCAACCGCGTGCAAACGTACGAAGCGGGTACCTTTCCGGCCATGGACACGGTGCATTTCCCCAAAAGCTGCCTGCACTGCGAGGACCCGCCCTGCGTGCCTGTCTGCCCCACTGGGGCGAGCTACAAACGCAAAGAAGACGGCATCGTGCTGGTCGATTACGACAAGTGCATTGGTTGCAAATACTGCGCCTGGGCTTGCCCCTATGGCGCGCGCGAGTTGGACGAAGAGCGCCAAGTCATGACCAAGTGCACCTTGTGTGTTGACCGCATTTACGACGAGCACTTGCCCAAGGAAGAACGCAAGCCCGCCTGCGTCAGTGCCTGCCCCACTGGCGCACGCCTGTTTGGTGACGTGAAAGACCCAGAGTCGGAAGTCTCCAAGGCCATCCGCGAGCGGGGTGGCTATTCGCTGATGCCTGAGTGGGAAACGTCCCCGGCCAACCAGTACCTGCCTCGCCGCACGACCACAGCCAAGGACTGATATGCATCCCGCTTTTTCCATTCTGTTTTTCACCACGTTGGCCGGTGTGGCACAGGGTCTGGTGGTGCTGCTGGCGCTGGCCACCCTCATGGGGGTGGCCATGGCGCCTGGTTTTTTGCTGGGCGCACTTGCCGTGGGTGAGGGCTTGCTGGTTGCGGGCCTGGCCAGTTCGTTTTTGCACCTGGGTCACAAGATGCGGGCCTGGCGCGCTGTGCTGATGTGGCGCACCTCGTGGATGTCACGCGAGGTCATTGTGTTGCCGGGCTTCATTGGGCTGGTGGCGCTGTGGTGGTTGTCTCTCTTCTTGCAGGCCAGCGGCCCCTGGGCCACGCTGTTGCCCGCGGCTGTGGTGTTCGGCGCATTTGTGCTCTGGTACTGCACGGCCATGATCTACGCCTGCCTGCGCTTCATCCAAGAGTGGGCGCACCGCTTGACCATCATCAATTTCACCTTGATTGGCCTGTCTTCGGGCATGGTGCTGGCGTGTGCGCTGGCGGCCTTGGCTGGCGAGCAAGCGGTGTTGCAAACCTTTGGTGGGGTCACCTTGGCGATGGTGTTGTTGGCGTGGCTCATGCGATTCATGGCGGTGCGTCGCAACACCGCGCTGGCACCCCGTTCCACGCTGCAAAGCGCCACCGGCATCAAGGCGGGCAAGCTGGTGCAAAAATCCATGGGCATGTCGGGCGGTGCGTTCAACACCCGCGAGTTTTTCCACGGCGCCAGCGCCCTCGCCGTGCGCAACGTGAAGCTGGGTTTCCAAGTGTTTGGTTTTGCGCTGCCGGCGCTGTGTCTGTTGTGGGGCTTGACGCAAACAGGCGCTGGGGCGATGCCATGGGTGCTCGCGCTGCTGTTGCAGGCGCCCGGTGTGCTGGCTGAGCGCTGGTACTTCTTTGCTCAGGCCCAGCACCCGCAAAACCTGTACTACCAGACGGTGTCTTGAAAACCGGGCGCCCACCCTCAAGCCCATGAACGCATTTTTCAACGCCGAGCGCCTGCGGGCCTGGCTGCCGTTCTTGGCTTGGCGTTCGCGGGTGACGCCACAAACCCTGCGCGCCGATATGGCTGCGGGCCTCACCGGCAGCATGATCTTGGTGCCCCAAGGCGTGGCCTTTGCCACCATCGCAGGCATGCCGCCCGAGTTTGGCTTGTATGCCGCCATGGTGCCCGTCATCATTGCCGCGCTGTTTGGTTCGTCGTGGCACATGGTGTCCGGTCCCACCACCGCCATCTCCATCGTGGTGTTTGCCTCGCTGAGCCCGATGGCCGAGCCGGGCAGCGCACAGTACGTTCAACTCGCATTGAGCCTGTCCTTCATGTCGGGGGTGTGCATGCTGGCGCTGGGCTGGCTGCGTCTGGGCTCGTTGATGAACTTTGTCTCCCACACGGTGGTGGTCGGCTTCACGGCTGGGGCGGCGGTGCTGATTGCCGCCAGCCAGTTCAAAAACTTTTTCGGCCTGCCGATCGCGCGCGGCGCCACGTTTTCCGAAGTGGTGTGGGCCTTTTTTAGCCAACTTGAGCTCATCAACCCGTGGGTCACGCTGGTGGCTGTCACCACTTTGTTGGTCAGCGTGCTGGCGCGCAAGCTGATGCCGCGCGTACCTCACATGATCGTGGCCTTGCTGGTGGGCAGCGTGCTGGCGGTGCTGCTCAACCGATGGTTGGGCTCGGCACTCACGGGCATTGAAACGCTGGCCGCGCTCCCGCTGGGTCTGCCGCCGTTGTCGGCGCCCGACCTGTCGATGGCCTCGCTGCGCGAGCTGTTGCCCATTGCGATCGCACTGGCCATGCTGTCGCTGACGGAGGCCTTGTCGATCGCGCGGGCGCTGGCGCTCAAGTCTGGTCAGCGCATCGACAGCAACCAAGAGTTTGTGGGCCAGGGTCTGTCCAACGTGATGGGTTCGTTTTTCAGCGCCTATCCGTCCAGTGGCTCCTTCAACCGCAGCGGCCTGAACCTGCAGGCTGGCGCGTTTACGCCGCTGGCAGCCGTTTTCTCAGCGGTTTTGCTGGCCGTCATCGTGCAATTTGTGGCCCCGTTGGCGGTCTATTTGCCGCTGCCGGCGATGGCGGGGGTGCTGTTTCTCGTGGCCTGGGGTTTGATCGACTTTCACCACATTCGCACCATTTTGAGCAGCAGCCGCCAAGAGACCTTTGTGTTGGTGACCACTTTCTTGGCCACACTGTTTCTGCACCTTGAATTTGCCATTTACGCAGGCGTGTTGCTGTCGCTGGTGATGTACCTCAACCGCACCTCACGCCCACCGATGGAAGATGTCAAGCCTGTGCTTGAAGGCGGTCATTGGCGCCTGTCGAACCAAAGCGGACTGCCAGACTGCCCACAGTTGAAAATTCTGCGCGTTGACGGTTCGCTGTTTTTTGGCGCGGTCGATCACGTGCAGCAGGCCATGCTGGCGGCTGACCACAAGACGCCGGGGCAGAAACACCTGTTGCTGAACTGCCCTGGTGTGAACTTCATCGACATGGCGGGTGCCCACATGCTGGCGCAAGAAGCCGAGCGCCGAGCCCGCCTGGGCGGTTCACTGGTTTTGTGTGGCCTCAAGGACGGGCCCATGAGCAGCCTGAGCGATTCCCATCTGGGTGGCGCCTTGAGCGCAAACGATTTGTTGCCCATGGGCGCTCCAGATCCGGTGGAACACAGCTTTCAGCGGCTCGATCCGAACGTGTGTGCCACGTGCACACGGCGCATTTTCAAGCAATGCGCCTCTGCCCCCAAGCCAGCAGGCTGGCATCCCCACGAAGAAGACAACGGGACCGACCGTCGGTGATGACCAGAGGTCACGGCTTTCATGGATAACATCACAATTAAAATTCAATCATGACATCCTCAGCGCACGTTTCTGACATGGACCACCCCCACCTCAAAGCCTTGGTGACGGCGGCGCAAGCCTTGGGTCTCATCCGTGTGGCCATTGCTTACCCCTGCGATGCAGCGTCGCTGGGCGCGGCCATCGAAGCGGCTCGCGCCGGCCTGATCGTGCCGCTGTTGGTGGGGCCTGAGGCGCGCATACGCGCCTTGGCCAAAGCCCACGGCTTGGACTTGTCTGCGTGCGAGTGCATCGACACGCCCGATGCCCCCAAAGCCGCGGCGGTCAAGGCCGCCAGCCTGTGCCGCGATGGCTCAGCGGCGGCCATGATGAAGGGCAGTCTGCACACCGATGAGCTCTTGGGCGCAGCGGTGGCGCGGGAGGCCGGTTTGCGCGGCAACACCCGTGCCAGCCACGCGTTTGTGATGGATGTGCCAGGAGTCAACCGACCCTTGGTGCTGACCGACTGTGTGGTCAACATTGCCCCCGGCTTGATGGACAAGCGCGACATCGTGCAAAACGCCGTCGACTTCGCCAAGGCCATTGGTATCGAGGTGCCTCACGTGGCCATTTTGTCGGCGGTGGAGACCATCAACCCAGCGATCGAAAGCACCTTGGATGCGGCGGCTTTGTGCAAGATGGCCGAGCGCGGACAGATCACGGGTGCTGTGTTGGACGGTCCCCTGGCTTACGACAACGCGGTGAGCGCTGCGTCGGCCGCCAACAAAGGCATTGTTTCGGCGGTGGCTGGACGGCCCGATGTGTTGCTGCTGCCCAATTTGGAGGCGGGCAACATGGTTTACAAACAACTGGTGTACATGGCGGGCGCCGACTGTGCGGGCTTGGTGTTGGGCATGCAAGTGCCCATCATCTTGACCAGCCGCTCCGACTCCATCAAGGCCCGCATCACTTCTTGTGCATTGGCGGTGCTCATGGCTGGGCGCGCCTGATACTCCTCTGGGCACCAGTCCCGGCTGGGTGTGAGCGCGCAGCGCTTCAACTCACCACAATGTCGCCGCGCAGGGTGTAGGCCATTGCCTTCGTGATGCGCACATCGATCATTTGACCGATCAGGCGATCGGCCACCGGACCACCTTCAAAGTTCACCACCCGGTTGCACTCGGTGCGACCCATCAATTCGGGCGTTTCGCCAGTGGACTTGCGCGAAGCGCCTTCGACCAAGATGCGTTGCACCGTGCCCACGCGGCTCTCGCTGATGCGTTTGACGTTGTCGTTGATCACGGCTTGCAGCACATGCAAGCGCTTGAGCTTCACGTCGGCCGGCGTGTCGTCGGGCAGGTTGGCTGCGGGCGTGCCGGGGCGAGGACTGAAGACAAAGGAGAAGGAGTTGTCGAAGCCCACGTCGTCGATGAGCTTCATCATCTTGTTGAAGTCGGCCTCGGTCTCGCCCGGGAAGCCCACGATGAAGTCGCTGCTCATGGCCATGTCGGGGCGGACGGCGCGCAGCTTGCGCACCGTGCTCTTGTATTCCATGGCGGTGTAGCCGCGCTTCATGGCCATCAAGATGGTGTCGCTGCCGTGCTGCACCGGCAGGTGCAGGTGGTTCACGAGTTGCGGGATCTTGGCGTAGGCCTCGATCAGGCGTGGGGTGAATTCGTTGGGGTGGCTGGTGACGTAGCGGATGCGCTCGATGCCGGGGATGTCGGCCACGTACTCCAGCAGCAAAGCAAAGTCGGCCACCTCGGCTGTCTGGCCCATGGCGCCACGGTAGGCGTTGACGTTTTGGCCAAGCAAGGTGACTTCCTTGACGCCTTGGTCGGCCAAGCCGGCCACCTCAATCAAGACCTCTTCAAAGGGGCGGCTGAATTCTTCACCGCGGGTGTAGGGCACCACGCAGTAGCTGCAGTACTTGCTGCAACCTTCCATGATGGACACAAAAGCCGAGGCGCCGTCGACGCGCGCGGGCGGCAAGTGATCGAACTTTTCGATCTCGGGAAAGCTGATGTCGACCTGCGGTTTTTGCAGCGCTTGCCGTTGGCGCAGCAATTCGGGCAAGCGGTGCAGGGTTTGCGGGCCAAAGACCACGTCCACATAGGGCGCGCGTTTGATGATCTCAGCGCCTTCTTGGCTGGCCACACAACCACCCACGCCAATGAGCACACCTTTTTCCTTCAGGTGCTTGACGCGGCCCAAATCGGAGAACACCTTTTCTTGCGCTTTTTCGCGCACCGAGCAGGTGTTGAAGAGAATCAGGTCGGCCTCTTCGACGTCGAGGGTGGGCTCGTAGCCTTGGGCGGCGCCCAGCACATCGGCCATTTTGTCCGAGTCGTACTCGTTCATTTGACAGCCGAAGGTCTTGATGAAAACTTTTTTGGTCATGGCTCGCTCAGCGGTGTCTGGTGTGTATCCAGTGGCTGTGAAAAAGCCCTTGGGCCTAGCGGCACAAGGGCTTGAAGGTGGTGGTGATAGGTGGATTTGAACCACCGACATCAGCATTATGAATGCTGCGCTCTAACCAACTGAGCTATATCACCAGCAGGTGAAATTATAGCCATTTTTTGGGGACCCTTGGCAGGGTGGCGACGGGCTTCAGCGGTGTTTGAAGACCGCTGGGCGTTTGTTCACGAAGGCGTTCATGCCTTCTTTTTGGTCTTCGGTGGCAAACAGCGCGTGGAACAAGCGCCGCTCGAACATCACACCGTCGGACAAGCCGCCCTCAAAGGCGCGGTTAACGGCTTCTTTGGCGGCCATCACGCTGGGTAGGCCGAAGCCGCAAATGGTGAGCGCGGCACCCAAGGCTTCGTCCATGAGCTTGTCCAGCGGCACCACGCGGCTGACCAAGCCGGCGCGCTCGGCCTCAGCGGCGTCCATCATGCGACCGGTGAGCACCAAGTCCATGGCCTTGGCTTTGCCCACCGCGCGCGGCAGGCGTTGTGTGCCACCGGCGCCAGGGATGATGCCCAGCTTGATCTCGGGCTGACCGAACTTGGCGTTGTCGGCGGCGATGATGAAGTCGCACATCATGGCCAGCTCGCAGCCGCCACCCAAAGCGAAGCCGCTGACCGCAGCGATCACGGGTTTGCGCACACCGCGGATGGTCTCCCAGTTGCGCGTGATGTAGTCCTGCCCGTACACCTGCGCGAAACTGAGTTGGGCCATGTCGCCGATGTCGGCGCCCGCGGCAAAGGCTTTTTCGCTGCCGGTGATGACCATGCAGCCAATCTCGGGGTCGGCGTCAAAGGCTTGCAGCGCCGTGCCGAGCTCGTCCATCAGCTGGCCGTTGAGGGCGTTGAGCGCTTTGGGGCGGTTGAGCGTGACGATGCCCACGCGGCCTTCGGTGCGCACCAAAATCGTTTCGGGGGTGGTGGTCATGGGGTCTCCGGTTGGGGGTTGAGCCAAAGGGCCAGTGGGGTGGTATCGCTGCCGGCCACATTCACCACGCGCTCCACGCGGCGCAAGCTCAGGGGGCAGCGCAGCAAGCGCTGGTCGCGGTGGATGAGGGCGGTGAAATCGGTGCGCGGACCCAGCCAGCGCGGCAAGGCCTCCAGGCTGTTCAAGCGCCAGGACTCGGCGGGCAGATCGCCGTGGGCGGGCACGTCCACACCCAGCCACTCGTCACCCGCGGCCATGCCCGCGGCTTCGGCCGCGCCGCCGCGCAGCACGGTTTTGAGCCGCACCGCGCCGCCGCTCTCGCTCACGCGCACACCCAGTTGTTGCGCCATCGGCGCGCTCTCGTGGCTCACGCGTGCGCCATGGCGCTCCAAACACGCGATCACCGGCAAGTCCTCCGTGCCGTGCACCCAAGCTTGCAGCTCGGCGTGCCAAGAGCGGCCCGAGAGCGTGAGCAGGGCCTGTTCGATGTCGGCTTCGCTGATGGGCCCGCCTTGGCTGCTGCGCCACAGCGACTGCACCACCGCGTCGAGTGTGGTGCGGCCCTCCGCGCGCAAGCTCAGGTCCAAGCACAGGGCCACCAGCGCGCCCTTGGTGTAGTAGCTCACCGTGGCGTTGGGCGTGTTCTCGCCCATGCGGTAGTACTTGGTCCAGGCATCAAAACTGGCTTGGGCCACGCTTTGCAAGTGACGCCCGGGCGTTTGCAAAACCTGGTTGTGGTGCTTGGCCACCAATTGCAAATACACCTCATCGCTGATCAACCCAGCGCGGCGCAGGATCAGGTCGTCGTAGTAACTCGTGAAGCCCTCGAACCACCAGAGCAGCTCGCTGTGGTTTTCGCGGTCGTAGTCAATCGTGGTGAGTTCGCTGGGGCGCAAGCGCTTGACGTTCCAAGTGTGGAAGTACTCGTGGCTGATGAGGCCGAGCAAGGTGGTGTACCCGTCACTGGCCTTGAGCGCGGCCGGGGCGGATTCGCTGAGCCCGGGCAAGTCCTTGCGCTGAGCGATCAGGGCGGTGGAGTTGCGGTGCTCCAAGCCGCCGTAGCCGTCGGCGGTGGCGTTGAGCATGAACACGTAGCGATCGAAGGGCGCGCTGCGCGGCGGCGCATCGGCGCCGTGCCAAAAGTCGATCTCGGTCTCGCAAATGCGTTGGGTGTCGGCCAGCAAACGCGCGCCATCAAAAGTGCCCGCGCCACCGACCACGAAGCTGTGCGGCACGCCGCGCGCCACGAAGTCGCCGCGCCAAAACGTGCCCATCTCCACCGGGCAGTCGACCAACTCGTCGTAGTCTTGCGCGATGTAAGTGCCCCAGCCCCGGTCGTTGGTTTGCTTGGCGCGCAGGCCGGTGATGGCCGACCAGGCCGTGGTGTGTTCGTTGTCCACCAGACGCAGTTGGTGCGGCGCCTCGGTTTGGCCGATCACGCGCAAGCACAGGCTGGTGCCGTTGAAAAAACCGCGCTGGGCATCGAGCCAAGCCATGCGCACCGAGGCGTCCAAGGCGTAGACCTCGTGCTGCACCACCAAGGGCTGCGTGGGGTCGCACTGTACCTGCCACTGGTGTTTGTTGAGCTGGCGCACCACACAGGCTTGGCCGCCTTGCTCGGCGCGCAGGCCTTGGAGGTGTTGCGAAAACTCGCGCACCATGTAGCTGCCCGGAATCCACACCGGCAAGCTCAGCACCTGCTCGGGTGCGGGTTGCGCCACGCGCAGCGTGACGGCAAACAGGTGGCTGTGCGGGTGCAGCACCGCCACCTCATAAGCGACGGCGGCGGTCATTTTTGGCCAGCCAAGCCGCGTTCAATGGCTTTGAAGTCGGCACCCGCGATGCGCGTGCCATCGCCCAAAAAGCTGGTGGGCGTGCCGTTGATGCGGTGCTTTTGCGCGAAGGCCAGGTTGCGCGTCAAGGCGGCGGTGTCGCAGGTTTGGGTGGGCGGAGTTTGTCCGTCGATCATCCAGTCGTTGTAGGCCTCGGCGGGTTTGGCGGCGCACCAAATGTTGCGCGACTTGGTTTGTGAGTCGGGACCCAACATGGCCACCACGAAGGTGTAGACGGTCACGTCGTTGAGTTTGATCAGGTCGCGCTCCAAGCGTTTGCAAAAGCCGCAATTGGGGTCGCTGAAGACGGCGATCTTGCGCGAGCCGTTGCCGCGCACCGTCACCACGGCGTCTTTGAGCGGCAGGTCTTTGAAGGCGATGGCGGTGAGTTGGTTCATGCGCGCCTCCGTCAGGTTCACGCGCTGGCGGGTGTCGAACAACTCGCCTTGCAGCAGCACGAAGTCGCCGTTGGCGTCGCTGTACAGCAGCTCGGTGCCGTTGACGCGCACCTCGTACAAGCCTTTCATGGGCGTGGGTGTGACGCTGTCGATGGCCGGCAGCGTGGGCAGGCGTTGCGGCAGGTTTTTGCGGATGGTGGCTTCTTGGGCCACCGCGGTGCTCAGGCAAAAGCCCAGGCCCATCAGCAAGAGGGCGGCGCGGGAGGCGGTGGAGGTGTGCATGGGTGGTGAATCGTTCAAGGTTGAGGGGTGGCGCCCATGGCGCGTTGGGCCATCCACTGTTTGAGGGGTCCGCTGCGGTCGAATTGGTTCAATCCCCAGTTGCGCAGGGTTTGGATGCGCCCGTCGGTGTGGTCGAACAGGCCAAACAAACCGTCCGTGACCCAAGCCATGGCGCTGACGTCGGCGGCGCGTGCGCGCTCGTAGCGGCGCAACAAACGCCAGTCGCCCAAAGGTCGCCAGTATTCGCGTTCGCGCAGCACGCGGGCGAGCTCGGCCACGTCGGCCAAACCCAAATTCAGGCCCTGTCCGGCCAAGGGGTGCATGGCGTGGGCGGCATCTCCAGCCAAGGCCACGGTGCCGTTGGGCGTTTGGGCCAGCCAGCGCTCGGCGGTGGACAGCTCCAGCGGCCAAGCTTGTGCCGCGCCGCTCACGCTCAACTCGCCCAAGACCGAGGCGCTGCGGTTTTGAACCTCCGCCAACCAGTCGCCCGAAGCGATGCGCGCATCGGTGCGCTCAACCGGGGCCGACCACACCAAAGCCACGGTGCGGCCGTCGGGGCCGCCCATGGGCAACAAGGCCATGATCTCGCCGTGCGCGAACCACTGGTGCGCCACGCCGCCGTGGGGGCGTTCGCCTTGCAGTCGCGCCGCCAAGGCCTTGTGGGCGTAAGGCTTGACCAAAAAGTCCAAACCGCGTGAGGCGCGCGTGGCGCTGCGCTTGCCTTCACAAACCACCGTCAAGGGCGCGCTGGGGGCCTGCTCCAAACGCTCGATGCCACTTTGGTAAGACACCGCTTGCGCCAGCTGGTCCTCCAGCAGCGGCACATCGACGATCCAGCCCAACGCGTCCGCACCTTGGTCCCGGGCGGCAAAGCCCAAGCGACCGCCGGCGTCGGCGTGCACCCGCATGGCACTGATGGGCGTGGTGCTCTGGGCGTCGCTGGGCCAAGCGCGAAGGGATTCCAACAGGCGGCGCGAAGCGGTGTTCAAGGCGTAGGCGCGCACATCAGGCGCGGACGGGTTGGGCGTGGGCTCACCCACCAAGGCCACACGCAAGCGGTCTTGCGCCAACAGCAAGGCCAGGCTTTGCCCCACGATGCCGCTGCCGCGCACGACCACGTCAAAACGTCGACCGCTGGGCGAAGGGTGGGATGAGGGGTTCATGACTCCATTCTAGGGAATCGGGAGAGAATCCCCAGAGCTGAAGCCCATTCACCAGCCTCTGCTGTCATCGCACGCCCCCCATGACCATGAACGACCGTTTTGAAGCCACCATCGCCCAGCTGTGGGTCTACCCCATCAAGTCCTGTGCGGGAGTGTCGCTGACACAGTCCGAACTGACCATTGATGGGCTGTTGTTCGACCGCGCTTGGATGGTGGTCGATGAGCACGGCGACTTCGTCAGCCAGCGCGAATGCCCGCGCATGGCCTTGATTCAACCCACGGTCACACCCACGCGCCAACTCGTGGTCCGCGCCTCCGGCATGCCGGAATTGAGCGTGAAGGGGGCATCGGCGGCCCAGGCGCTGCGCGTGCGCGTGTGGGACGACGAGGTGGCGGCGCTCGACATGGGCGAGGCGGCCGCGGACTGGTTCACCCAATGCCTCAACCCCGAGGGCGACCCGTCACTGGGGCGTTTGCGTTTGGTCCGTTTTGACCCACAGGGGCGCCGCGTGAGCGAGCGCCGCTGGACCGGCGCGCGCGAGGCCACGACCCAGTTCGCCGATGGCTTTGCCGTGCTCGTGACCAGCGAAGCGTCCTTGGACGGTCTCAACACCCGCTTGACCCAAGCCGGACACGCGCCGGTGGACCAGCGCCGCTTTCGCCCGAACATCGTCTTGGCCGGGGTCGCGGCCCACGACGAAGACCGGGTGGGCGCGCTCACGGTGGACACCGTCGCGGGCGGGGCGACCTTGGAAGCCGTCAAGCCCTGCGGCCGCTGCCCCATCCCCAACATCGACCCCGACACCGCGCTGTCCAGCCCCGCCGTGGGCGACACTTTGCAAACCTACCGCGTGGACCCGCAGCAAAAGGGCGCCATCACCTTTGGCATGAACGCCGTGGTGCGCGCCGGCGCCGGCGAGGTCTTGCGCGTGGGGCAGGGCGTGCAAGGGGACTGGCGCTTCGACTGAGGGCCGCGCCTTTAGAATGGCGGCTTTCCCCCAGATCCAGAAAGTCCCGCCATGAGCCTCCAATGCGGCATCGTGGGTTTGCCCAACGTTGGCAAATCCACCCTTTTCAACGCCCTGACCAAAGCCGGTATTGCGGCTGAGAATTACCCCTTTTGCACCATCGAGCCCAACACCGGCGTGGTCGAGGTGCCCGACAGCCGTTTGGCCCAGCTCAGCGACATCGTGCAGCCCGAGCGCATCGTGCCCGCCATCGTGGAGTTCGTGGACATCGCTGGATTGGTGGCCGGTGCCAGCACCGGTGAAGGCTTGGGCAACAAGTTCTTGGCCCACATCCGCGAAACCGACGCCATCGTCAACGTGGTGCGCTGCTTTGAAGACGAGAACGTGATCCACGTCGCCAACAAGGTCGACCCGATCGCCGACATCGAAGTCATCCAGACCGAGCTGTGCCTGGCCGATTTGGCTGCCGTGGAAAAAGCCATTCACCGCGTGAGCAAAATCGCGCGCTCGGGCGACAAAGAAGCCGTCAAGCAAATGGCCATTCTGGAGAAATGCCAAGCTGCGCTGAACGACACCCAGCCGGTGCGCACCATCGATTTCAGCAAGGAAGAACGCGCTGAACTCAAGCAGTTCTTCTTCATCACCGCCAAGCCCGCCATGTTCGTGGCCAACGTGTCCGAAGACGGTTTCGAGAACAACCCCTTCTTGGACCGCTTGAAGGCCTTTGCCGCCAAGCAAAACGCGCCGGTGGTGGCCATTTGCGCCAAGATCGAAGCCGAGTTGTCCGAGATGGACGACGCCGACCGCTTGGAGTTTTTGCAAGAGCTCGGCCAAGACGAGCCCGGCCTCAACCGTTTGATCCGCGCGGCCTACACGCTCTTGGGCTTGCAGACCTACTTCACCGCGGGCGTGAAAGAGGTGCGCGCTTGGACCATCAAGGTGGGCGACACCGGCCCACAAGCCGCGGGTGTGATCCACACCGATTTCGAAAAAGGCTACATCCGCGCCCAGACCATCGCGTTTGACGACTTCATCGCCTTCAAGGGCGAACAAGGCGCCAAAGACGCGGGCAAGATGCGCGCCGAAGGCAAGGACTACGTCGTCAAAGACGGCGACGTGATGAACTTCTTGTTCAGCTCCTGAGCATGGCCGACCCACAAGGGCCCGAGCCGATTCGCTTGGCCAAACGCGTGGCGGCGCAGCTCGCTTGTTCGCGCAGCGACGCCGAAAACTTCATCGCCGGTGGCTGGGTGCGCGTCAACGGCCATGTGCAAGAGTCGCCGCAAAGCCGCGTCGAGGAGCGCGACCTGGTCGAGGTGGACCCCAAAGCGCGGCTCGAGGCTTTGGCCCCGGTCACCGTGCTTTGGCACAAACCCGCGGGCGTGGCCATGCCCGAAGGGGGCTTGGTGCCACCGGCTTGGGCCGCGCAACACCTGGGTGCGTCCACGCGCTGGTCGGGTGACCGCTCGGGCGTGCGTTTGCTCAAAGCCCATGCACAACAACTCCAAGTGGGTGCGGGCTTGGCCCTGCGCGCCAGTGGATTGGTGGTCTTGAGCCAAAACCCCGGTGTGGTGCGCAAACTCAGCGATGCCAGCGACGCGGTCGAACACGAGTGGTTGGCCGAGCTCGCCCAAGACCCGGCCTTACAAGACCCCGACCGACGCGAGGCCGTGCTGCAATCCTTGGGCAAGGTGGTGTTCGTGGACGGCACCTCCGTGCCCAAAGCGCGCGCGAGTTGGCAAAGCGAGTGGCGCGTGCGCTTGGCCATCAAAGGCTACCTCGATGGCCAAGTCGCGCACCTGGCCGAGCGCGCGGGCCTGTCGCTCACCGGCCTGCGCCGCTTGCGCGTGGGCCGCTTGAGCCTGACGCCGCTGCCCGAGGGCCAGTGGCGCTTCTTGCTTTTGCACGAACGCTTTTAAAGCGTTTCAGGGCAACCAATCGGTGGGCACGGCCCAGACCAGTGCCCCGGTCATGATCACGTAACGGGCGAATTTGCCCACCGCCATGTAGGCCACGCAGGGCCAAAACGGTAGCTTGAGCCAGCCCGCCACCGCGCACAGCGGGTCGCCCACGATGGGCAGCCAACTGAGCAAACAGGCTTTGGGTCCCCAGCGGCGCAACCACTGCAGGGCTTGGGCTTCGCTGCGCTGGCCGCGCACCTTGTCCACCGCCTGGTGGGCGCCCCAGCCCATCCACCAGCTCACCGCCCCACCCAAGGTGTTGCCCGCTGTGGCCACCAGGACCGTGACCCAAAACAGATCGGGCTGCAAGGTGACCATGCCAAACACCACTGCTTCGGAGCCCATGGGCAAGAGCGTGGCCGACACGAACGCCACCACAAACACCGTGGACAGCCCCACTTCGGGCAAGGCCAGGACGTGGAGCCAACTCATGAGGGTTTCTTGCATGGGTGTGTGAGGTTTTGTGGGTTTGCTGAAAAAGTAGGCAGTTACAATGCCCCTCCCGCGCTCTACAGATCATTCTCCCACTCCCATGCACATCGGGCCCTATTCTTTGCCCAATCGGTTCTTCGTCGCGCCCATGGCCGGCGTGACCGATCGGCCGTTTCGCACCCTGTGCAAACGGCTGGGCGCGGGCTATGCCGTGAGCGAAATGGTCACCTCGCGCCCGGACCTGCAAAAAAGCCTCAAGACCTCGCGACGCGCCAACCACGACGGCGAAACCGCCCCCATCGCCGTGCAGATCGCCGGCACCGACGCGCAAATGATGGCCGATGCGGCCCGCTACAACATCGACCGTGGCGCACAAATCATCGACATCAACATGGGCTGCCCGGCCAAAAAAGTGTGCAACAAATGGGCCGGCTCGGCCTTGATGCAAGACGAAACCTTGGCTCTTCAGATTGTGTCGGCCGTGGTGCAAGCCGCCGCGCCCCACGGTGTGCCCGTGACCCTGAAGATGCGCACCGGCTGGTGTGCCTCGGCACGCAACGCCCCCCGTTTGGCCGTGGCCGCGCAAGACGCCGGTATTGCCATGCTCACCGTGCATGGCCGCACGCGAGAACAAGGCTACCAAGGCCAAGCCGAACACGAGACGGTGTCTCACATCAAGTCGCTGTTGCACATTCCTGTGGTGGCCAATGGCGACATCAACAGCCCCGAGGTGGCCCGCGAGGTGCTGACGCGCACCCGCGCCGACGCCGTCATGGTGGGCCGCGCCGCACAAGGCCGGCCCTGGATTTTTCGCGAAATCGCCCATTTCATCGAGACCGGCGACTACTTGGCGCCGCCCACGCTGGCCGAGATCCGCGGCTGGCTCATCGAGCACCTGCACGAGCACTACGAGCTGTACGGCGAGTACACCGGCGTGCGCAGCGCGCGCAAACACCTCGGTTGGTACGTCGATGCCTTGCCTTTGCCCGAGGGTTTGGTGCCCGACGCCGCCGAGCGTTTTCGCCAACACATCAACACCTTGGACAGCTGCGAAGCCCAATTGCACAGCGTGGCCGAGAGTTTTGAAGCTTGGCAAGCGGGGCTGGACGCCCCCAGCGCCCACGGCGATCCCCTTGAACATTTGAACTGGAAGTTGGCCGCATGAGCACCCAATACCTGCACGACAGCGTGCGCAAAAGCCTGGAAACGTATTTTGAAGTGTTGGGTGAGAGTGAACCCACCAACCTGCACGACATGCTCATCAAAGCCGTCGAAGCGCCGCTGCTCGAAGTGGTCATGGCCAAGGCCGACCACAACCAGTCGCGCGCGGCGCAATGGCTTGGCTTGAACCGCAACACCTTGCGCAAAAAGCTGCTCGAGCACGGCCTCATCGATTGATTTTTATTTTTTGAAAACGACCACCACCATGCGCGCCCTGATCTCCGTCTCTGACAAAACCGGCATCGTCGAACTCGCCCAGCAACTCTACGCCTTGGGTGTGGGCCTGATCTCCACCGGTGGCACCGCCAAACTCTTGGCCGACCAAGGCCTGCCCGTGACCGAAGTGGCCGAGGTCACTGGCTTCCCAGAAATGCTCGATGGCCGCGTCAAAACCCTGCACCCCAAGGTGCACGGCGGCTTGCTGGCGCGACGCGACACACCCGAGCACATGGCGGCTCTGACGGCGCACGGCATCGACACCATCGATTTGTTGATCGTCAACCTCTACCCCTTTGAAGCCACCGTGGCCAAGCCCGGTTGCACGCTGGCCGACGCCATCGAGAACATCGACATCGGCGGCCCCGCCATGGTGCGAAGCGCGGCCAAAAACTGGAAAGACGTGGGCGTGGTCACCGACGCGAGCCAATACGCCTGCGTGGTCGACGAGTTGAAAGCCCACGGCAAGCTGAGCGACCCACTGCGTTTTGCTTTGTCCGTGGCCGCGTTCAACCGCATCAGCCAATACGACGGCGCGATCAGCAACTACCTCTCCAGCGTGAAGTTCGAAGCCGAGAAGCTGAGCGAGACCTACATGCCCGAGCGCGCCCAATTCAGCGGCCAGTTCAATGAGCAGTATGTGAAGGTGCAAGACCTGCGCTACGGCGAAAACAGCCACCAGCAAGCCGCTTGGTACCGCGACCTCGCCCCCGTGGCTGGGTCGCTCGCCACCGGTGTGCAGCTGCAAGGCAAAGAGCTGAGCTACAACAACATCGCCGACGCAGACGCGGCTTGGGAATGTGTGAAGAGCTTCGAGGCCACCGCCTGCGTGATCGTCAAACACGCCAACCCCTGCGGCGTGGCCGTGGGCGCCAGCGCACTCGAGGCCTACAGCAAAGCCTTCCAAACCGACCCCACCAGCGCCTTTGGCGGCATCATCGCCTTCAACCGCCCGGTGGACAAAGCCGCGGCCGAGGCCGTGAGCCAGCAGTTCGTGGAAGTGCTGATGGCCCCGGACTTCAGCGGCGAAGCGCTGACCGTCTTCAAAGGCAAAGCCAATGTGCGCTTGATGAAAATTGCCTTGCCCGCCAACTACGGCCAAGTGCGCAACGCTTTGGAAACCAAGCGCGTGGGCTCGGGCCTACTTGTTCAGACTGCAGATGACATCCAACTTCCGTCTTCATTGAGTTTCCTTAGTGCAGAGGAGAAAATGCATCCGTGGGTTGGGCATCGGTCTGTTGAACAATTGGACCTTAAGGTCGTAACTATGAAAAAGCCCAACGCCCAAGAGATGCAAGACCTGCTCTTCGCTTGGACAGTAGCCAAGTTCGTCAAGTCCAACGCCATCGTGTTCTGCAAAGACGGCATGACCATGGGTGTGGGCGCTGGCCAAATGAGCCGCCTGGATTCCGCCCGCATCGCCAGCATCAAGGCCGAAGCAGCGAAGCTGAGCTTGCAAAACACCGTGGTGGCGAGCGACGCCTTCTTCCCCTTCCGCGATGGCCTCGATGTGGTGGTCGACGCGGGCGCCACCTGCGTGGCCCAGCCCGGTGGCTCCATGCGCGACCAAGAAGTCATCGACGCCGCCAACGAGCGGGGGGTGGCGATGGTCTTCACGGGCGTGCGCCACTTTCGCCATTGATGAATTTCGCCGATCTGGGCTTGGCCCCCGCGCTGCTCAGCACCTTGAACGACCAGGGTTTGACCAGCCCCACGCCGGTTCAAGCCGAAGCGATACCGCCGGTCTTGCTGGGCCGCGATGTCCTGGCGCAAGCGCAAACCGGTTCGGGCAAAACCTTGACCTATGCGCTGCCGGTGTTGCAGCGGCTCATGGCCGTGGCCCCACCGCGCGAAGACGCACCCCGCCAACGCCCAACGCAAGTCTTGGTCTTGGTGCCCACGCGCGAGCTGGCCACACAGGTCAGCGAGGTGTTGCGCGACTTGGCGCGGCCGCTGGCGCAGTCCATCAAGGTGGGCACGCTCTTTGGTGGCGTGTCCATCAACCCCCAGCTCATGAGTTTGCGCAGCGGCGCCGATGTGTTGGTGGCCACGCCCGGGCGTTTGCTCGATGTGGTGAACCACAACGCCCTGCACTTGGGCCAGGTGCAACAACTCGTGCTCGACGAAGCCGACCGTTTGCTGGACCTGGGTTTTGCCGACGAGCTTCAGCGCTTGATGGCCCTGTTGCCCGCCCAGCGACAAACCCTGTTGTTCAGCGCCACCTTCGAGCCCGCGGTGCAGGGCTTGGCCGAGTCCTTGTTGCGCGAGCCCGTGCGCATCAGCATCGCGCCCACCGAGGCGCACACGCCCAACATCACCCAACGCGCCATTGCGGTGGACGACAAAAAACGCACCGCGGTGCTGCGCCACCTGATCACCGAGCACCCGCAGCAGCGCATGCTGGTGTTCGTGGCCACGCGCTACGCCTGTGAGCACGTGGCCAACAAGCTCTATTTGGCCGGCATTTTCGCCACCGCCTTTCACGGCGAGATGAGCCAAGGCGCACGCCAAACCGTGCTCGACGAATTCAAAGCGGGGCGTTGGGATGTGGTGGTCACCACCGACTTGGCCTCGCGTGGCATCGACATCGCGCTCCTGCCCATCGTCGTCAACTACGACCTGCCGCGCTCGGCCACCGACCACACCCACCGCATCGGGCGCACCGCCCGCGCCGGCGCCAGTGGCTTGGCCGTGAGCTTCGTGACCGCCGAGTCACAAGCGCATTGGCGCCTGATCTGCAAGCGCGAACAATTGGAGCTGCCGCTGGAAGTGCTGCCCGGCTTTGAGCCCACCGAAACCCCGCCGCCGCCGCAGGGCAACGGCGGCGTCAAGGGCAAACGACCCAGCAAAAAAGACAAGTTGCGGGCGGCGGGGTTGCGCTGAAGTTTGACAAAGCATGCCCAGGACATCAGAATGTAGACACTGTCAACATTTTGGGGTTCTGATGACCGAAGTCTGGGCAAGTTTGCGTCGCGAGCGTGGTTTGGTGCGGTACGGCGTGTTGATGTTCGCTTTGTTGGTGATCGCTGCGGGGCTGTGGGCGGTGGATGGCCGCGTGGTTCGCGAGGTGAACGTCTGGGCCAAGCCCATGAAGTTCATGGCCGCCACGGCTTGTTTGGCGCTGACCACCGCGGTGTTTTTGGCCTTGTTGCCCACGCACGCCCGCGCGCAGCGTTCGGTGCAAGCCATGGTGTGGGTGTTGGTGCTGATGTCGGCGTTTGAGGTGGGTTACATCACTTTGCAAGGTGCGCTGGGCAACGGCTCGCATTACAACGTGAGCCACCCGCTCTTGGCGGTGATGTTTGGTTTGATGGCCTTGGCCGCCGTGGGCTTGACGGCCACCCAAGGGTATTTGGCTTGGGTCGTGATGAAGAACGGTTTGACGTGGGGCCAACCGGTTTTTGTGCAATCGGTGGTGTGGGGTTTGGCTTTGACCTTTGTGTTGGCCACCGTGAGTGGATTTGTGTTGGGTGGCCTGCAACCCCCGCCGGGGCAAGGCTTGCCGCTGGTGGGCTGGCACCTATCGGGCGGCGACGCGCGCCCTGCGCACTTCCTAGGGGTTCACGCCAACCAACTGCTGCCCTTGTTGGGTTTGGCACTGATGCGCCTGCCTGGCTGGCAGCCCCGAGTGGCGATGGGGTTGTTGTACGCTGGTGTGGCGCTGTATGTGTTGGCGTGGGCTCGGCTGAGCGCCTTGGCCTTAGCAGGCCGGGTGGCTTAAACCTCGACCGATCAAGCCCATCACATGGGCCACGGCTTTTTTGTGGACCGTGGGCGACAGCGTGAGGTGGGTGGTGCAGTTGGCACTCAATATGCCGGCCAAGCCGTGCATGGTGGACCACACAAACAAGGCATCCAGGTCCACCGCTGGGGTGGGCGCCTTCACCCCATGCACCTGCGCCATGACACGGCGCAGGGTGTCGAAGGCTTGGTTGGCGTCGGCGGTCAATTCGGCTTGCTCGGTCGCTTGGGGCCATGGTGTGCTGAACATCAGGCGGTATTCCAAGGGGTGCGACAGCGCAAAGCCCAAATACCGTTCACCGAGCGCATGCAAATCGGCGTGCGGGTCGGATGAGCTGGGCCGATCTTGTAAGTGCTCAGCAAATTGCGCGTAGCAGCGGCGCATGACCTCGGCGAGCAGGTGCTCGCGGGTGGGGAAGTGGCGGTAAGGGGCTTGGTGCGACACACCCAAACGCCGTGCCACGTCGCGCAAACTCAAACGCTCAATGCCTTCTTGCGCAATCACTTCGCGCGCGGCTTCCACGCAAGCGTCGCGCAAGTTCATTCAAAGGGCCTCGTCTGCCCCATCCACACCCAAAGCGGCTGGGGGCGGTGTTTCGCGCACCGGTGCGGGCACCCAAGTGCCGGGCTTGCACAAAATTTCCACGTACACGTTGGCCGCGCCACCCTGGGCCAAAGCGCCCACGGTGTCGACCACCGCGCCAACTTTGCAGACCTCGGCGCCGTCCGCGTTCAAACCGACTTTGCAATCGAAGTCCCAGAAGTCCACGCCCTTGGGCAGCACACGGGCGCGTTCGCGTTTGAAATATTTGCGGATGTCGTGTTTGACCGCTTCGAGCACGCGCTCGGGGTGCTTGCCCTCCACGCTCAGGGGGTAGGTTTTTTTCATGTCAGAGGGTTCGGAAAATCTCGGCGGCGGCTTGCACGGTGTGTGCAATGTCGGCGTCGGTGTGGGCCGCGCTGACAAAGCCCGCTTCGTACAGCGCGGGGGCGATGTACACCCCGCGGTCGAGCAAGCCGTGAAAGAGTCGGTTGAAGCGTGCGCCGTCGGTGGTCATGACGGTGGCGTAGTTTTGGGGCAGCTCGTTCATCATGAAGAAGCCGAACATGCCGCCTTGGCTGTCCACACTGAAGGGCACGCCCGAGGCATCGGCCGCGGCTTTGAGGCCGCGCGTGAGCGCTTGGGTCTTGCCCGAGAGCGCTTCGAAGAAGCCGGGTTTTTGGATTTCGCGCAGCGTGGCCAAACCGCAGGCCGTGGCCACGGGGTTGCCACTCAAGGTGCCGGCTTGGTACACGCCACCCAAGGGGGCGAGTTGCTCCATGACAGCGCGTTTGGCACCAAAAGCGGCCAGCGGCATGCCGCCGCCAATCACCTTGCCCATGACGGTCATGTCGGGCTCAAAGCCGGGGATGAGCGAGGCGTAGTGGCCTTGGGCGCTGCCCAAACCCACGCGGAAACCGGTCATCACTTCGTCAAAGGCGAACAGCGCGCCGTGTTGTGTGCACAGCTCGCGGATGCGTTTGACAAAGGGCACGCTGGCGCGCACGAAGTTCATGTTGCCTGCGATCGGCTCGATCATCACGCAAGCCACTTCGGCGCCGTGCTCGGCAAAGGCGGCTTCGATTTGCTCGACGTTGTTGTATTCCAAGACCAAGGTGTGTTGCACGACTTCGGGCGGCACACCGGCGCTGGTGGGGTTACCAAACGTGGCCAAGCCCGAACCGGCCTTGACCAAGAGCGCGTCGGCGTGGCCGTGGTAACAGCCTTCAAACTTGATGATTTTTTTGCGGCCGGTGGCGCCGCGCGACAATCGGATGGCGCTCATGCCGGCTTCGGTGCCGGAGCTGACCAAACGCACCATCTCGATGCTGGGCACGAGCTTGATGATTTCTTCGGCCAGTTCCACTTCGCGCTCGGTGGGCGCGCCAAAGCTGAAGCCTTCCAGCGCGGCCTTTTGCACCGCATCCAACACGGCGGGGTGGCCGTGGCCCAAGATCATCGGGCCCCAGGAGCCGATGTAGTCGATGTACTTTTGGTCGTTGGCGTCCCAGAAGTAGGCGCCTTGGGCGCGTTTGACGAAACGCGGCGTGCCGCCGACGGCTTTGAAAGCACGAACGGGGGAGTTCACGCCACCGGGGATGACTTGTTTGGCGCGTTCAAAGAGTTGTTCGTTGCGGTCGGTGGAGCTCATAAACAGATCACTCGCGAAAGTTAAAAAAAGAACGCGGCATCAGTGCCGCGTGGTGTCCAAGGGAAAGTCTGGGCCCATGTCGCCGTTGTCGGCGGCATCGGCCTCTTCGTCATCGTCGTGCGCCCAAAACAAGCGGTCGGGCACGGCGTGGCCCATGCCGGGCTGAAAGCCCGCGTCCAAGCATTGGTCGAGGTAGGTCATGGCCTCGGCGCAGGCGTTTTGCAAATCTGTGCCACCCGCGATCAGCGCGGTGAGCGCCGCGCTCAGGGTGTCGCCCGCGCCGTTGAAGGTGGCGTCAAAACGCTCGTAGCGGGCCGTGGCCATGACGGTCTCGGGCGAGGCGAGGTGGGTTTCCAAATACTGGTCGGCGGCCACGAAGCCGGTGACCAAGGTGTAGGGCACACCGTGCACGGCAGCGGCGCGCGCGACCTCGCGGGGACCGGGGGCTTTGTCGCTGTCCCAATCGGGCATGAGCCAGCGGCACAGGGTGCTGTGGTTGCCCACCAGCACGGTGGTTTGCGGCAGCAGCAGCTCGGTGCAGGCGTCCAGGTAGGTGTCGATCTCGACCTCGTCCCACCACGACAGGTCGGGCATGTACAAGACCACTGGGATCTCAGCGTAGTCGGTGGTGATGGCGGCGATGGCGCTGAGGTTCTCTGGGTTCCCCACAAAACCCACTTTGAAGGCTTGCACCGGCATGTCCTCCAAGGCGCAGCGGGCTTGTTCGTTCACGGCGTCCTCGTCCATCGCGAAGTGTTCGCGGATGGCGCTGGTGTCGCGCACGTAGGTGCCGGTGACGACGGGCAAGACGTGGGCCGAGGCGCTGGCCATGGCGGTGGCGTCGGCGGCCAAACCACCCGCACCGCTGGGGTCGTTGGCGTTGAAGACCATCACACAAGGCAAGGTGGCTTCACCGAGCTCGTCGGGTGTATCGATGGAGGGGATTTCAGACATGGCAAGGGGCTCGATACAATCGCCCCATTCTAGATGACACGGAACCCTTGACCATGAGCGATTCAAAGACCTGGATGTGCCTGATTTGCGGCTGGATTTACGACGAAGCCGCGGGTGCACCCGACGAAGGCATTGCCCCCGGCACCAAATGGGAAGACGTGCCCATGAACTGGACCTGCCCCGAGTGCGGCGCGCGCAAAGACGACTTTGAAATGGTCGCGCTCTGACATTCAAGCCGCGGCGGCTTTGACCACCGCGTAACGCTCCAATGTGGCCGCTCGCGCTGCCGCGTGGTCCACCACCGGCTTCGGGTAGTTCTCTCCCAAACGCACATCGGCCGCCGCCAATTCCAAGGGGCTGGCCAACCACGGTGCGTGAATGGCCTTGTCGCTCAAGCCCGCCAGCTCGGGCACGTAGCGCCGAATGAACTTGCCTTGCGGGTCGAACTTCTCGCTCTGTGAGGTCGGGTTGAAGATCCGAAAGTAGGGTTGCGCATCGCAGCCGCTGGAGCTCGCCCATTGCCAGCCGCCGTTGTTGGCGGCCAAGTCAAAGTCCATGAGCTTCTCGGCAAAATAGCGCTCGCCCCACGACCAGTGCAAGCCCAGGTCCTTGACCAAAAAACTCGCCACCACCATGCGCAAGCGGTTGTGCATGTAGCCGCTTTGGTTGATTTGTGCCATGGCCGCGTCGACCAGCGGGTAGCCGGTGCGCCCCGCGCACCAAGCCGCGAACAGGGCTTTGGCGGCTTTGCCGTGCTCAAACGCGATGCGGTCGTAAGCCGGTTTGAAGGCGCGCTCCACCACATGCGGGTGGTTGGCCATGATCTGGTGGTAGAAGTCGCGCCAAATCAGCTCGGAGAGCCAGGTGCTGGCGCCCGCATTGCCCGCCAGGTGCAGCGGGTAGGCCAGCCGCAAGGCTTGGCGCACCGAGAGCGTGCCAAAGCGCAGGTGCACCCCCAGATAGCTTGGGCCTTTGACGGCGGGGAAGTTGCGCGCCTCGTCGTAGTGGTCGATGCGGTGCACAAACTCGGCCAAGAGTTGCTGTGCGCCGCTGGCGCCGGTGGGCAGGTGCATCTCGCTGCCGGGGCCGTCCTCAAACCCCAAGTCGGCCAAGCTGGTCACACCTCGGTCCAGGTCGGGGGGCAAAGGGGCCAAACGGTCGGCAACCGCGCTGGCGTCGTGGTCGACCATCTGGGCGGGGCCCACCTGTTTGAGCCAAGCATTCTTGAACGGCGTGAACACACCGAAGGTCTGACCGGTTTGGGTCAAGACCTCGCGCCGCTCAAAAATCACGTGGTCTTTGTGGCTGTGCAGCATGGTGCCGTGGTGGGCCAAATGACCCAGCACTTGGGCGTCGCGCTGGCGCGCGGCGGGTTCGTCGTCGTGGTTGGCGAACACGGCCTGCACGCCCAGCCGCTCGGCCAAGCCACCGATGCTGGCCACGGCCGGGCCATGGAGCACGATCAGGCCGGTGCCCGCGTGCCCATGCTCGGCCCCCACTTGGCGCAGGCGCGCATCCAACTCGACCAGGCTCTCGCGCAAGAAGCGCACGCGCCGGTCCACCCGGGGCAGGGCATCCAAGATGTCGGTGTCAAAGACAAAGACGCACCACACCTGGCGACAGGCCTTGAGGGCGTGGTGCAGGGCGGTGTTGTCTTCCCATCGCAGATCGCGTCGGAACCACATCAGGCCTTTGTCGTAGGTGTTCATGGGGCGGCTTAAAATCGGTGAATGTCCGCTGATTTTGCCCCCATCAACCTGACCAACCATTTCTTGATTGCGATGCCCGGTCTCAGCGACGCGTTATTTGGCCGCAGCGTGGTTTTTATGTGCGAGCACAGCGAGCGTGGGGCCTTGGGTCTGGTCATCAACAAGCCCAGCGAGATTCGCCTGCCCAGGTTGTTCGAAAAAATCGACCTGCCCATGGGGCGCGCCGATTTGCACGACACCCCCGTCTTTCAAGGTGGCCCGGTGCAAACCGAGCGCGGCTTTGTGTTGCACGAGGCCATTGACAGCGCCGAGGGCGAATCGATTTACGCTTCCACCCTCTCGATTCCCGGAGGTTTGGAGATGACCACCTCCAAAGACGTGCTCGAGGCCATGTCCTCCGGCGCTGGGCCGCGCAAGGTTTTTGTGACCTTGGGTTACGCCTCGTGGGCGCAGGGGCAGCTGGAGTCTGAGATCACCGAAAACAGCTGGCTCACCGTGGCCGCAGACCCCGCGGTGATTTTTGATGCCCCGGTCCACGAGCGCTACGAACGCGCCATGGCCTTGCTGGGCTTGCAGCCTTGGATGCTCTCCCCGGACGCCGGTCATGCCTGAGAGCGCACCGGTGCTCCCCCCAAATTGCCAGCAGCTGCTGGCCTTTGACTTTGGCACCAAACGCACCGGCGTGGCCAGCGGCAACCTGATCACACGAAACGCCACACCCCAGCCCACCATCGCCGCCGAGGGCGATGCCCGGTTTGTGCAAATCGCTCAGCGCATCCGCGATTGGACCCCCCAAGCCTTGGTCGTTGGCGTACCCTACCACCCAGACGGCGCCCCGCACGAAAATACCGTGCGCGCCCAAAAATTCGCGCGCCAGTTGCGCGGGCGTTTCGGTTTGCCGGTGTTCGAGGTCGACGAGCGCTACAGCACCACCGAGGCCTTGGCCAGTGGGGCCAAAGACGCCGACGCCGCCTCGGCCTGCATCATCTTGGAACAATTTTTGAGGAGCTTGCCGTGAGCCAGTTGCCGTTGTCATCTGCCCAGGCCTTGCAGGCCGAGGGCCTGTATGTGAAATTGCTCGACGGTGTGCGCGCCTTGGTGGCCGACAGCGCAGGCCCCGTGGTGCTCGCTGGCATCCCTTCGGGCGGTGCTTGGTTGGCCGAGCGTTTGCACCGCGACCTGGGCCTGAGTGGCTCGTCCGGCGTGGTCTCCTCGAGCATGCACCGCGACGACTTCTCCAAGCGCGGCCTGTCCATCAGCGCCCAAACCACCTTGCCCTTTGAGGTCAACGGCGCGCACGTGCTGCTCATCGACGACGTGCTCTACACCGGGCGCACCCTGCGCGCAGTGATCAACGAGTTGTTCGACCACGGCCGACCGGCGAGCGTGCGCTTGGCGGTGCTGGTGGACCGCGGTGGGCGCGAGTTGCCGATCGAGGCGCAGTTCGTGGCCGCGCGGGTGCAGATGGGCACCGATGAATCCTTGTCCTTGGCCCGCGATGCGGTGGGTCACTTGAGCTTTGTTGTGGAGCGAGCCACCTGATGTACAAACGAAACCCCCAACTCAACAAAAACGGTGAGCTGATCCACCTGCTCTCCACCGAGGGCCTGTCCAAGGACATGCTCACGCACATCTTGGACACCGCCTCGAGCTTTGTCAGTGTGAGCGACCGCGAGGTCAAGAAGGTGCCCCTCTTGCGCGGCAAGAGCGTCTTCAACCTGTTTTTTGAAAACAGCACCCGCACCCGCACGACCTTCGACATCGCGGCCACGCGCCTGTCGGCCGACGTCTACACGCTCGACATCGCGCGCTCCTCGGCCAGCAAGGGCGAGTCGCTGCTCGACACCATCGCCAACCTCAGCGCCATGGCGGCCGATATTTTTGTGGTGCGCCACAGCGAGTCCGGCGCGCCCTACTTGATCGCGCAACACGTGGCACCCCACGTGCACGTGGTCAACGCCGGTGACGGGCGTCACGCACACCCCACGCAGGCGCTGTTGGACATGTACACCATCCGCCACTACAAGAAGGACTTCACCCAGTTGTCCGTGGCCATCGTGGGCGATGTCTTGCACTCGCGCGTGGCCCGCTCCAACATCCACGCCCTGACCACCTTGGGCTGCCCCGACGTGCGCGTGGTCGGCCCGCGCACCTTGGTGCCCTCCGACATGTCGCACATGGGTGTGCGGGTGTGTCATTCTTTGGAAGAGGGCATCAAGGGTTGCGATGTGGTCATCACCCTGCGCTTGCAAAACGAGCGAATGAACGGCGCGCTCCTGCCCTCCAGCCAAGAGTTCTTCAAGAGCTTTGGGCTGACCCATGAGCGCCTGCGCTGGGCCAAACCCAACGCCATCGTCATGCACCCCGGCCCGATCAACCGCGGGGTGGAAATCGACTCGGCCGTGGCCGATGGGCCGCAAAGCGTGATCTTGCCGCAGGTGACCTTTGGCATTGCGGTGCGCATGGCGGTGATGGGGATTGTGGCGGGGAACGAAGCATGAAAATCTTGATTCAAAACGGCCGGGTCGTGGACCCCGCCAGCGGGCGCGACGAGCGCGCCGACGTGGCCATCGCGGCCGGACGCATCATCGCCATCGGTGCTGTGGGCGCGGACTTCGCCCCCAACCGAACCCTCGACGCGACAGGCTGCATCGTGGCCCCTGGCTTGGTGGACTTGTCGGTGCGCTTGCGCGAACCGGGCCAAGAACACGCCGCCATGCTCGAAAGCGAAATGGCCGCGGCCGTGGCTGGTGGAGTGACCAGCCTGGTCTGCCCGCCCGACACCGACCCGGTGCTCGACGAGCCCGGCTTGGTCGACATGCTCAAGTTCCGCGCCGAAAAACTGCACTTGGCGCGGGTGTTCCCCTTGGGCGCTTTGACGCGCGGCTTGAAGGGCGAGGTGCTGACCAACATGGCCGAGCTCAGCGAGTCGGGCTGTGTGGGTTTTGGCCAGGCCGAGGTGCCCATCGTCAACACGCAGGTCTTGCAGCGCGCGCTGCAATACGCCGCCACCTTCGGCTACACCGTGTGGTTGCGCCCAACCGACGCTTGGTTGGGCAAGGGCGTGGCCGCCAGCGGCCCCTTGGCCACGCGCATGGGTTTGTCGGGTGTGCCCGCCGCGGCCGAAACGATCGCCTTGCACACCTTGTTTGAACTCATGCGCGCCGTGGTCGGCAAGGGAACGGCCGCGCGGGTCCACATCTGCCGCATCAGCAGCGCCGCGGGTTTGGCCTTGGTGCGCCAAGCCAAGGCCGAAGGTTTGCCGGTGAGCTGCGACGTCAGCGTGCACAACCTGCACCTGACCGACGTGGACATGGGCTACTACGACAGCCGCTTTCGCGTGCAGCCGCCGCTGCGCCAGCAGCGCGACCGCGATGCCTTGCGCCAAGGTTTGGCCGACGGCACCATCGACGCCTTGGTGTCGGACCACAACCCGGTGGACAGCGATGCCAAAACCTTGCCCTTTGCCGAAGCCGAGGCCGGCGCCACCGGCGTGGAGCTGCTCTTGGGCTTGGCCTGCCGTTGGGCCGAACAAGACGGCTTGTCGCTGAGCCAAGCCTTGCGCGTGGTCACCAGCGGTGCGCAGTCGGTCTTGGGTGAGCGTTTGGGCACCTTGCAAGACAGCGTGGGTCGGCTGAGTGTGGGCGGACAAGCCGATGTGTGCGTGTTTCATCCCGACGCCGCTTGGACGGTGCAGCCCCAGGCCTTGCGCAGCCAAGGCAAACACACACCGTTCGAAGGCCACACGCTGAGCGCGGCCGTGCGCGCCACCGTGGTGGGTGGCCACGTGGCGTTTGAAGCGCCCGCGGCATGAGCCCTGTTCGCCCCCGAACGGTCGCGGTCTGGCGCATGTTGCGCGCCACCGCGCACGTGGTGCGCGGCCTTTGGATCATCCGCACGCGCTTTGAGCGCCAAAGCCCCGAGCAAACCGAAGCGACGGTGGCGCAGTGGTCGCGCGACATGTTGCGCATCATGGGCGTGCAGCTCGAGGTGCGTGGCCAAGCACCGGCCGCTGGGCCGTGTTTGGTGGTGGCCAACCACATCTCGTGGTTGGACATTTTGGTGATCAACGCCGCGCAACCGGTGCGCTTCGTCTCCAAAGCCGACGTCTTGCGTTGGCCACTCTTGGGCTCTTTGGTGGCGGGGGCGGGCACCTTGTTCATCGAGCGCGAATCGCGCCGCGACGCGTTGCGCATGGTTCAGCTCATGGCCGAGCGCTTGCAGGCCGGAGACCGTGTGGCGGTGTTCCCCGAAGGGACCACGGGCGATGGCCGCGGCCTGTTGCCCTTTCATCCCAATTTGTTGCAGTCGGCGATCGCAGCCGACGCGCCCATCGTGCCAGTGGCCTTGCGCTACGTGAAGGCCAACAGCCAAGAGCGCCACGACGCCCCAGTGTTTGTGGGCAGCACCACCTTGGTGGCCTCGATTTGGACGACGCTGCGCGCGCGCGAACTCACCGCTGTGGTGCACTACACCGAGGCCCAAACCGCCCAAGGTCGCGACCGCCGGGCGTGGGCGCTGGATTTGCACGGCGTGTTGTCTCGCGAAGTTTGAGCCCGATGGGCATGCTGCTGTGTGCTAACTTCAAACCATGTTTCCCGCCCAAGAGTTCCTGACCCTCCCCTTGCTGGCCGCCGCCTTGCTGGTGCTCATCAGCGTGGTGGCGGGCGTTCTGTCGGCGCGCGCGGGCTTCTCTTTTTTGTTGGTGTTTTTGCTTGCGGGTTCTTTGGCGGGTGAAGACGGCCCCGGCGGTTTTCTGTTTGATGATTTCAAACTCAGCTTCTGGGTGGGCAACGTGGCCTTGGCGGTCATCTTGCTCGACGGCGGTTTGCGCACCGAGTTCAAGACCTTTCGCACCGGCCTCAAACCGTCTTTGGTTTTGGCTTCCTTGGGCGTGGTGGTCAGTGCGGGCATCACCGGTGTGGCCGCGCACGGGCTCTTGGGATTGGACTGGTACCTGGCCATGCTGCTCGGGGCCATCGTCGGTTCCACGGACGCCGCGGCGGTGTTTTCTCTGCTGCAGTCATCGGGTGTTCGGCTCAACGAACGGGTGGCCGCCACCTTGGAAATTGAATCGGGTTTGAACGACCCCATGGCGGTGTTTTTGACCATCGCCTTCATCACCTTGGCCTTGGGGCAGGTATCGGGTCAAGCCGTCACGGCGGGTGGCTTGTTCATCGCTTTTCTGTTGCAAATGGGTTGGGGTGCCGCCATGGGTTTGGCTAGCGGCTGGGGTGTGGCGCAGCTGCTGCGGTTCTTGGCGCGCTGGCGCGACACGGGCGGCGGCGTGCGTGCGCTCTTGTTGGTCTCCGCGGGTTTGGCGGTCTTCGCCGCCACCTCGGCCTTGGGCGGATCGGGCTTTTTGGCGGTCTACCTCATGGGGGTGATCACCGCCAACCGCGCGCGCTTGCTGGTCTCGCGCTCCTTGTCGGCCATGGACGGTTACGCGTGGTTGTCGCAAGCCGGCATGTTCTTGTTGTTGGGCCTTTTGGCCACACCCTCGGCGGTGCTCGCCACCTTGTGGCCGGCTTTGGGTGTGGCGGTGGTCTTGATGCTGGTGGCCCGCCCGGTGGCGGTGTGGCTGTGTTTGAAGCCCTTTAAATTTGAAGCGCATGAGATCAAGTTCATCTCGTGGGTGGGTTTGCGCGGTGCGGTGCCGATTGTTTTGGCCGTGTTCCCAGTCATGGCCGGCGTGCCGGGCGCACAAACCTTTTTCAACGTGGCCTTTGTGGTCGTGTTGGCCTCGCTGATTTTGCAGGGTGCGACCATTCCTTGGGCGGCCAAACGCTGGCACGTGGCCTTGCCCGATCTGGACGATACGCAAGAGGCGCGACAAGTGTTTGGCGACTTTGTGATGAGCGCCGAAGCGTCCATGGGTGACTTTTGTTTGTTTTATGGTTTGCCCACACCCGAAGAACCCGAACAAGCCGTGGGCAATTGGCTCTTGGCCGCCTTGGGCAAACCGCCGGTGGAAGGCGACATGGCCTTGTGTGGCGCGGTCGAGGTGCACGTGCGCACCATGAAAGACGGCCGCATCGAACAAGTGGGTATCAAACTGGCATGACCTCTGCCGCTGTTCTTCCGACCTTGTTCGTCTCGCATGGATCGCCCATGTTTGCGATCGAGCCCGGCACCACGGGTCCGGCTTTGCGGGCGTATGCAAAAACACAGCTCTGCGGCGAGGCTTTGCGCGGCGTCTTGGTGATGTCGCCGCATTGGATGGCGCCTGAGCCCGCGATCATGGGGCACCCCGCGCCCGACACCTGGCACGACTTTGGGGGCTTTCCCGAGGTCTTGTACACACTCGATTACCCCGCGCCCGGCGCACCCGATTTGGCCCAACGCGTACAAAGCTTGTTGGCGGATGCGGGGCACACGGCACCGATCGACCCACAACGCCCCCGCGACCACGGGGCTTGGGTGCCGATGATGCACCTCCTGCCGGAGGCCCGTGTGCCGGTCATTCAGATCGCTTTGCCCAGCCACGCCACACCCCAGGCGCTGTTCGCCATGGGCCAAGCCTTGCGATTGCTCAAACACGAGGGGGTGTTGGTGGTGGGTTCGGGCAGCCTGACGCACAACCTGCGCGAGTTTTTCACCGAGCCGGCCGAGCAGAACAGCCCGCCCGAGCCCTATGTGACGGCCTTTGCGCGTTGGGTCGAGCAGACCTTGGAAGCGCAAGCCCGAGACAGCCTGTTCGATTACCGCCAGCGCGCGCCGCAAGCCGCGCGGGCCCACCCCACCGACGAACATTGGCGCACCCTGTACTTCGCCCTTGGGGCGGCCGAGTGGGGCACGGGCGCTGCCCCGAGCGTGCACTACCTCAGCCGCGAGGTCATGCACCGCTGGCTGGCCATGGACGCGGTGGCCTTTCATGCCACGGTCTGAGCGCTGCTAAACTGCCGCCATGTCTTTCGCCCGGATTCACCGCCGTTTCACCGCTTGGCTGGCCATGCTCGCCTTGGTGATGAGCGCCTTGGCACCCACGGTGTCGCAGGCGGTGGTGATGTCGTCCGACCGTGCCGACTGGCTCGAGGTCTGCACCACCACCGGTGTGATGTGGGTCAAGGCCGATTCGGCCACCACGGACGAGGGCACCATGCCCATGGTCGGACACGAACAGGGTTGCGAGATTTGCATCCACTCCGTCACGGGCGCACCGCCCGTGCTCTCGGGTATCGCCACGACAGTCATGGGCCAGCCCTCTGTGCGGCCCCAGACGCTGGTCGCATCGGCACACCCCGCTGTGCTTTGGGCCCCGGCCCAATCCCGAGCCCCACCCCTCTTCGCCTGATTCCAGGTCCGTCGGCGCTGCCCCCGTGCGGTGGCCTCGATCGTCTTTACCCTGTCGCGCCCTCAGCCGCACAGGGTCCCACTTCACCCCGTTTTCTTCGTTTCACCTAGGAGCATTCCATGAAAAAACTCATCATCACCGGCCTCTTGGCCATCACCAGCACCGCTTGGGCGCAAACCAGCGTCAAGGTGGAAGACGCTTGGGTGCGCGGCACCGTGGCTTCGCAAAAAGCCACCGGCGCTTTCATGCGCTTGACCTCATCGGCCAACGCCCGTTTGGTGGCGGTGCAGTCGCCCGCCGCCGGTGTGGTGGAAATCCACGAAATGGCCATGGAAAAAGACGTCATGAAAATGCGCGCGGTGCCTGGCTTGGCACTGGCGGCCGGCAAAGCGGTCGAGCTCAAGCCCGGTGGCTACCACGTCATGTTGATGGACCTCAAGCAGCCGCTGAAGGCGGGTGAGCGTGTGGCCATCACTTTGGTCTTTGAGGACGCCGCGAAGAAGCGCTTCACCCAAGAGGTTCAAGCGCCTGTGAATGCTTTGGGTGCCGCGCCTGGGCAGATGAAACACGGCTCAGGCGACAGCACACACAAGCATTGATAGGCTGATCAAACCGCTTCTGGGTGCACCGCCACACCCGGTGTGGGTGTGGATTCGTCGTTGCCCCCGCGCGCGAAAGTGACCACGTGGTCGACCTCGGCGCGGATGCCGATCCACTCGCCCACTTCGTGGTTGTGGTGTGAGGGCACGTGGGTCATCACGGTTTCGCCGCTGGCCAGCTGCAGGGTGTACAAAAACTCCGAGCCCCGAAACGCTTTGCGCACGATTTGCGCTTTGACCGGCGCGTGGTCGTCGTGAACGATGTCGTCGGCGCGCAGCAGCACGTCGCACAGCCCCGACTCGTAAGCGGTGGGCAGCGGACATTCGTCCATGTCTTGCAAGGCGCCGAGCGCGGTGTGCACCGACACCTCGTTGTTCACCACGGCAATGGTGGCGGGTGCGAACACGCCGTGCCCAATGAACTCGGCCACAAAGCGCGTGGCGGGGCGATGGTATAGCGCGTAGGCGTCGTCCCACTGGTGCAGGTGGCCTTCGTGCATGACGCCGATCACGTCGCCGATGGCAAAGGCCTCGAGCTGGTCGTGTGTCACCAAGAGCGCGGTGGCGCCCGCGGCTTTCAAAATGCCGCGCACCTCGTGGGCCAAGCGTTCGCGCAGGTCCACATCCAAATTCGAAAATGGCTCGTCGAGCAGCAAGAGCCGGGGCTCAGGGGCCAAGGCGCGCGCCAAGGCCACGCGCTGTTGTTGCCCGCCCGAGAGTTCGTGGGGGTAGCGCGCTTGCATGCCCTCCAGGCCCACCAAGGTCAAGACCTCGTCCACCCTTGCGGCGCGCGCGGCGCGCGGCAGGTGTTCAATGCCGAAACCCACGTTGCGCCCGATGTTGAGGTGGGGGAAGAGGGCGTAGTCTTGGAAGACCATGCCGATGCGGCGCTTCTCGGCCGCGACATGGTGGTCGGCGCTGCTGACCACTTCTTTGCTCAACATGACTTGACCGCTGCTGGCTCGCTCCAAGCCCGCCACCGCACGCAGCAAGGTGGTTTTGCCACAGCCCGATGGGCCGACGAGCACCCCAATGTCACCAGCTTCCAGCCCCAAACTCACGCCATCGACGGCCGGGCATTCGGCGCCGGGGTAGCGCACGCTGAGGTGGGACAGGTTCAAGAACATGGTCTTATTGTAGATAAGTACAATTCGCATTTGGCTTGACCCCGGTCAACAACCCCTCACACACGCCCCCCATGCCCCTGTTGCGCTGGCTCTTCCCTTTGTTGCTGGTCGCCTTGGCGCTCATGCTCACCGTGCCCGTTTTGGCCTTGGCCGGTTCGTGGCTGGCGTGGGACGCCGCGGCACAAGACGTGCTCGTGCAAATGGCCCAGACCGTGTTGCCCGATTACGCCTGGACCACGGTGGTCTTGTGTGTGGCGGTGGCGCTCGGTGTGGCCAGCGTGGGCTTGGTCAGTGCCACGGCGGTGACTTTGTTTGATTTCCCCGGCCGGCGTTGGCTGGAGTGGGCCTTGCTGTTGCCCTTGGCCATGCCGGCCTATGTGGTGGCCTACGCTTACACCGACTTCTTGCAGTTCAGCGGCCCTTTACAAACGTGGCTGCGCGAGAGTTTCGGCTGGACGGGGCGCGTCTTCCCCGAGGTGCGCAACACCGCCGGCGCGGTTTGGGTGTTCACCTTCACCTTGTATCCCTATGTGTATTTGCTCGCGCGCACGGCATTGTCGGAGCGCGCCGCGCAGCTCATGGAGGCCGCGCGTTTGTTGGGCGCGCCGCTCCTGCGCCGCATCCGCCAAGTGGCGCTGCCCTTGGCCCGCCCGGCGGTGGCCGCGGGCGTGGCGCTGGCCTTGATGGAAACCTTGGCCGACTTCGGGGTGGCGAGCTACTTCGGCATCCAAACCTTCACCGCCGGCATTTACAAAGCGTGGCTGGCCATGGACAACGCCGCCGCCGCCGCGCAGCTGGCCACCATGCTCTTGTTCACCGTGGGCCTGCTCTTGTGGGTGGAGCGGCGATCGCAACAGCGCTTGCGCTTTGCGTCTTTGCGCGGGCAGCGCGCGGGCAGTCAAGAAGCGCAGCCGGTGCGTTTGCGCGGGGGGGCGGCGGGCTTGGCTTGGCTGCTGTGCGTGTTGCCGGTGCTGTTCGGTTTTGTGTTGCCGGTGATCTTCATGTTGCGGCCCCTGATCGGTGGCTGGGACGAGTTGCCGTGGGGCATGTTCGTGCAGTGGTCGCGCAACAGCTTGTGGCTCGCCGGCTTGACCGCCGTCTTGGCCACCAGCGTGGCCTTGGCCTTGGGCTTTGCCGTGCGCACCCAGCCCAGCCCAGCGACCCGCGCGGTGGTGCAGCTCACGGGCTTGGGCTACGCCGTGCCGGGTGCGGTGATCGTGGTGGGCTTGTTGTTGCCGGTCGCTTGGTTGCAGCAGGTCTGGCCAGCCAGCGGCGTGGGTTATTGGATCACCGCCACCGCGCTGGGCATTGTGTGGGCTTACTTGGTGCGCTTCACCTCGGTGGCCTTGCAGTCGGTGCAAAGCGGCTACGCCCGCCTGCCCACCAGCTTGGATGAGTCGGCCCGCATGTTGGGCACCACCGGTTGGGGCCTGGCCAGCCGCGTGCACGCCCCCTTGCTGCGCCGCTCGGTCGTGGCCGCGGCCTTGTTGGTGTTTGTGGATGTGATGAAAGAACTGCCCGCCACGCTGGTCCTGCGGCCTTTCAACAGCGACACCCTGGCCGTGGTGACCTACCAATTGGCGCGCGACGAGCGCTTGGGCGAAGCCGCCTTGCCCGCCTTGACCTTGGTGTTGGTGGGGCTGGTGCCGGTGATCCTGCTCAGTCGGACTTTGCGTTCTCGCTGAGGAGGTTGGTACCACCAACAGGAATCGAACCTGTATCTAGCGCTTAGGAGGCACTCGTTCTATCCATTGAACTATGGCGGCGGGCGTTTGATTTTATGCGCTGCAGGCACCTTCACTTGCTGAGCAAACGCATGGTGTCTTCCAAACCCTTGAGCGTGAGCGGGAACATGCGCTGGCCCATGAGTTGTTGGATCAACCCGATGCTTTGGCGGTAGGGCCACAGGCCTTGGGGCTCGGGGTTGATCCAAGCGAAATGTGGGAAGGCGTGGGTCAGCCGCTGCAGCCACTCGGCGCCGGCCTCTTCGTTGCTGTATTCCACGCTGCCGCCGGGCTGCAAAATTTCAAACGGGCTCATGGTAGCGTCGCCCACGAAGATGAGTTTGTGGTCTTTGTTGTACTTGCGGATGATGTCCCAGGTGGGGAATTTCTCGGCGTAGCGGCGTTGGTTGTTGCGCCACATGAAGTCGTAGACGCAGTTGTGGAAGTAATAAAACTCCAGGTGCTTGAACTCGCTTTTGACGGCACTGAACAATTCTTCAACGCCTTGGATGTGGTCGTCCATGGTGCCGCCCACGTCCATGAGCAAGAGCACCTTCACGTTGTTGTGCCGCTGCGGCACCATCTTGATGTCCAGATAACCCGCATTGGCCGCGGTGGCGCGGATGGTGCCGCCCATGTCGAGCTCCAGTTCGGGGCTTTGGCGAGCGAATTTGCGCAAGCGCCGCAGCGCCACCTTGATGTTGCGCGTGCCGAGTTCTTGGTTGTCGTCGTAGTCGCGGTAAGCGCGTTGCTCCCACACCTTGACCGCGCTTTTGTTGCCGCCTTGGCCACCAATGCGAATGCCCTGCGGGTTGTGCCCGCCGTGGCCAAAAGGCGAGGTGCCGCCCGTGCCGATCCATTTGTTGCCACCGGCGTGGCGCTCTTTTTGTTCTTCCAGCCGTTTTTTCAGCGTCTCCATCAGCTCGTCCCAATCCATCTTGGGCGCCTTGGCTTTTTTTTCGTCGCTCAAGAGGCGTCCCAGTTCCTGCCGCAGCCAGTCGGCGGGGATGGGCTTGGTGAAGTCGGCGACCGTCTCCACGCCTTTGAAGTAGGCCGCAAAAGCTTGGTCGAATTTGTCGTAGTGTTTTTCGTCTTTGACCAGCGTGGTGCGGGCCAAAAAATAAAAGTCGTCCATGCCACAAGCCTCGGGGTTCGACGGCCCCACCACGTTGGCCTGCAAGGCTTCCAACAGCGTGAGCAACTCCCGCACCGACACCGGCAACTTGGCCGCGCGCAAGGTGTAGAAGAAGTCGATGAGCATGGCGGTATATCAGTCGCGCGTCAGCTGGTGCGTGAGGTGCGCCCGCACCGTGGGCCATTCGCTGGCCAAGATGCTGTAGACGCAGGTGTCACGCAAAGTTTCTGGTGCGCTGGGGTGACGGTTAATTTGGTGGCTGCGCAGCACACCGTCGAGCTTGGCCCCCAGGCGCTCGATGCCGCGGCGGCTGGCGTGGTTGAAGAAGTGCGTGCGAAATTCCACCGCGATGCAGTCCAGTGCTTCAAAGGCGTGGGTGAGCAAGAGGCGTTTGCATTCGGTGTTCAGGGCGGTGCGTTGCACGGCGCGGCGGTACCACGTGGAGCCGATTTCCACGCGCCGGTTGCCCGCGTCGATGTTCATGTAGGTCGTCATGCCCACCGGGTGGCCCTGGGCGTCGAGCACACAAAAGGGGTTCATGCTGCCCGCTCGCTGCAGCCCAAGCCGGCGCTCGATTTCCGCGGCCATGCCTTCGGGTGTGGGGATGGCGGTGTACCAGAGTTGCCACAGCGCGCCGTCGCGAACGGCCTCGCACAAGCCGTCGTGGTGGGTCATCGACAAAGGCACCAAGCTGGCGTGCGTGCCGCTGAGGCTGAGCGGCGAAGTGAAGTGGGCGCTCATCGGTTGCGCTGGTTCATGAACACCAGCTTTTCAAACAGCGCGGTGTCTTGCTCGTTTTTCAGCAGCGCGCCCACCATGGGCGGCACGGCGATGTGTTGCTCGGCGGTTTGCAGGGTGGACGCGGCGATGTCTTCGGCCATCAAGAGCTTGAGCCAGTCGATCAGCTCGGAGGTGCTGGGTTTTTTCTTCAGGCCTGGCAGCTGCCGGATGTCGTAGAAGGTTTTCATGGCCGCACACATCAGCTCGTCTTTGAGCTGGGGGAAGTGGACTTCCACGATGCGCTGCAGGGTGGCCGGGTCGGGGAACTGGATGTAGTGGAAAAAGCAGCGGCGCAAAAAAGCGTCGGGCAATTCTTTTTCGTTGTTCGAGGTAATGAACACCAAGGGGCGGTGTTTGGCCTTGATAAGTTCGCGCGTTTCGTAGCAATAAAACTCCATGCGGTCGAGCTCGCGCAGCAAGTCGTTGGGGAACTCGATGTCGGCCTTGTCGATTTCGTCGATCAGCAGCGCCACCGGCTGCTCGGCCGTGAAGGCTTGCCACAGCACGCCGGGGACGATGTAGTTGCGGATGTCCTTGACGCGCTCGGCGCTGTCGGCGGTGTTGAGCTGGCTGTCACGCAAGCGGTTGACCGCGTCGTACTCGTACAGGCCTTGCTGCGCCTTGGTGGTGGACTTGATGTGCCACTGCAGCAAAGGCAAACCCAAGGACTTGGCTACCTCTTCGGCCAACAGGGTTTTGCCCGTGCCGGGCTCGCCTTTCACCAAAAGCGGTCGTTGCAAGGCCACGGCGGCATTGACCGAAAGCAACAGGTCGGGGGTGGCGACGTAATTTGGGGTGCCTTGAAACTTCATGTCAGCGCCTCTGAGGGAGTCTATATAATCGAACGTTGATTTTTATCCATTGTCCACAGGATTGTGCTGCCAAATGAAACCCCTTTTGTCTTATTCTCTTCGCAATGTATTGGCAACGGCTTCGCTGATGGCGGTGGCCTTCGCGGCCCACGCCCAAGGTGACGTTCAAGCCGGTGAGAAAAAAGCCGCGATGTGTATTGGGTGCCACGGCATCCCCGGTTATCAAAACAGCTTCCCTGAAATTCACAAAGTGCCCAAAATTTCAGGCCAGTCGGGTGCTTACATCGTTTCTTCGCTCAAGGCCTACAAAAAGGGCGAGCGCAAGCACCCCTCCATGCGCGGCATCGCAGCTTCTTTGGGTGACCAAGACATGGCCGATTTGGGCGCGTTTTACGCATCCCACACCAGCAAGCTTGCCCCTGATGCGATCAAAGCCCCCAGCGCTGCCGTGGCGGCCTTGCTGGACAAAGGTGCTTGTGTGTCTTGCCACGGTGCCAACCTGAGCAAGCCCCTGGACCCCAGCTACCCCAAATTGGGTGGCCAACACGCCGATTACCTTTACGCGGCCTTGAAGGCTTACACCGTTGAAGGCAACCCCTTGGTGGGTCGCGCCAACGGCATCATGGGCGGTATTGCCAAGCAATACACCCCCGCTGAAATGCGCGCTTTGACCAAGTACATCGCCTCAGTGCAAGGTGAATTGTCGGTGGTGCCCCAGTCGCGCTTCCGTTGATTCAGCGGGCCCTGCCCCTGAAAAAAAGCCGCTCCATGAGCGGCTTTTTTTCATCCAAGGCCCAGCTTCAATCTTGGGTGGCGCGCTGGCGCACGTGTTCGATGTAGGCCTGCCCATCCGGGGGGCGCCCGGCGCGTTGGCTTTCCCAAATCATGCGGCCTAGGCATTCCATCACCTCGTGGTGCGCTTCGTGCAAGTCGCCGCGCCTTGCCGTGAGCAGCTCCACCGCTTGGCGGATGCCCGGCGGCTGGTCGATGCTGCACTGTTCGCTGATCGACAGGTGCATGGACAGGTGTAAAAACGGGTTGTCTTGGGTTTCGCTGGCTTGGCCCATGTCGGCCAAGGCTTGGTCCACATCGGCGAACGATGCGTGGTATTCGGGGTGTTCGGTCATCCACTGGGCGGCGAGTTGCTCCAAGGCTTCCATGGCTTGGCCGCTTTGGCTTTTGGCGAAGACGCTGCAGAAAAAGCGGCGCACATCGGCTTGTGAAGGGTTGAACATTCAAGAGACCTCGGGTGTGGCAAAGCCCTGTTGGCGCCAAGCTTCAAAGGTGATGACGGCCACGGCGTTGGACAGGTTCAGGCTGCGTTGACCGGCCCGCATGGGCAAGCGCAGGCGCTGGCTTTCGGGAAATTGTTCGCGCATTTCGGGCTTCAGGCCCTGCGTTTCGGAGCCAAACACCAGCCAGTCGCCGGGCTCGAAGGCGGTTTCAAATGCGTTGTGGCTGCCACGGGTGGTCATGGCGAACATCCGATCCAAGGGTGGGTTGTGCCCTTGGATCAAGGCGGCCCAGTTGGCGTGCCGCTGCACGTGCGTGTATTCGTGGTAATCCAAACCCGCGCGGCGCATGTGTTTGTCGTCCATAGAAAACCCCAGCGGTTCGACCAAGTGCAGGGTGCAGCCGGTGTTGGCACACAGGCGGATCACGTTGCCGGTGTTGGGGGGGATTTCGGGTTCGACCAAGACGATGTGGAACATGGGGGCGGTCAGCAGGGTGGGGCTGGCATCATAACGGGCCCAACCCGCGCCGCGGCGGTGTGCGGGCCAATACCCAGGCGCTGACCTTGGCCGCACCCGCTTGTTTGAGGGCGCGTGCGGCCGCTTGCAGACTGGCCCCGGTGGTGCACACATCGTCGATGAGCATGACGTGTGAACCCAACCAACGCGATGCGTGTCTGGGGTGGGCCACGCAGGCCAAACCAGGGTTCACCAAGCGCTGCGCCCTGGGCAAGTCGTGTTGGTGTTCGCCCTCGCTCAAACGCACCAAACCATCCGCCAGTGCGGGGGGTCTGTGCTCCAGCGGAACCTTGTCTAACAGCGCTTGGGCCATCAACCATGCGGGGTGGTAGCCCCTGTCAGACAAGCGCTGCGGCGTCATGGGCATGGGCACCACCCAATCGACGCCCGATAAACGTTGAGGCGCGCCTGGGGCATCCCACATGGCCTGGGCAAACCAGTCGGCCCATTCGACTTCGTCGCGGAACTTGTAGCGGGCCATCAAACCACTCCAAGGGTAGGCGTAGTCCACCGCGGCCCATGTGGCGTCCAAGGCCGAGTCGTCGGGCCAACAGTCTTCGCAGCGCGAACCCGAGACCCAAGCCCGGCTGGCACAACGCGGGCAACGTGGCCAATCTGGGCAGGCAAACGACCAACAGTCTTCACACAAGGGGGCTGTGGGCCAGCGGCCGCACAGGGCGCACACGCTGGGTGTGGACAAAGGCTTGGGTGAGGGTTGGTGCTCGAGCATGCCCCCTATACTGGCCAGCCTAGGGCGCTTTGTGGGCGCCGCGCCCCCCTTGGCCTTGGGCCTTTGACAACTTCTGCACACCGTGACGACCGAAGAACAACCCGTTCCTGGCTTGGATCCCGTGGCCAGCGCGCGCTGGTGGCGGCGGGCCCGCACCCAAAGCCCATGGCTACACGACACCATTGCCCAACGCATGGTGGAGCGGGTCGATTGTTTTCGCGAGCGGCCTAACTCGTGGCTGCATGTTGAGCCCTTGCTCAGTGGTTTGGCGGGGCACCGTTTGCTGCGCGAGCGCTTGCCGCAAGCACGGGTGAGCGTGGTGGCACAGGACCTGGACATGGCTTTGCGCGCCACGCAGGAGCCCCTGACCCGCTGGTACCAGCCTTGGACATGGGGGCGGCGCTTCACGCCCGAACCCGCCCAGGCCGGCAGCACCGTGGACTTGGTTTGGGCGAACATGCTGCTGCACCTCACGCCGCACCCGCAAGCGCTCATGCGTCAGTGGTTGCAGCACCTCCACCCACAGGGCTTTGTGTTGTTTTCATGCCTTGGCCCCGACAGTTTGCGTGAGCTGCGCGATGTGCATGCCCAAATGGGCTGGCCCAGCCCCAGCCACGATTTCACGGACATGCACGATTGGGGCGACATGTTGGTGCAGGTGGGTTTTGCTGAGCCCGTCATGGACATGGAACGCATCACCTTGACTTACAGCCGCGCCGAAGCTTTGCTGGATGATTTGCGCGACATCGGCCGAAACCTGAGCACTCTGCGGACGGCGCACCTGGGTGGGCGCGCGGGCCGTGCGCGTTGGTTGGCCGCCATGGAGGCCCACTTGCCGCGCGATGCGCAGGGCCGCCTGAGCCTGAGCCTAGAAGTCATTCACGGCCACGCGGCCAAGGCTCCGCCAAAGGTGCCGATCCAGGCGACAACCACGGTGTCGGTCGAGACCATGCGGGCCATGCTCAGGCCCAGTCGGACTGAAGATTGAATGCGCTTGTAAGGAATAACCCTGTCCTGAGGCGTTTACAATTGACATATGTCAAACTGATGCAAAACACCCGATTCGTGTCTGGGCCGCTGCGTTTGACGCGGGTTATTCCCTAGGGGAATGTGCCCATGAAGTTTGTTCTAATCCGTGTTGATATAAATCAATGCTTATATTTGGGGCTTAAAAGTGAGTATGACAAATTCAACCGTTGACGCGGTGCGCAAGCAACTGACCTCCTGGCGCATCGCTGCCTCTTCGCTGGTCCTGATGGCCGGTGTTTGGGCCAGCAATGCCGTGGCACAGGTCAACGACCTGCCAGGCGGCCCAGCGGTCAACCAACTGAACTTTGCGCCACCGGTCACCAAGATCGCTGAAGCGCAGCACTGGTTGCACTGGTTCATGATGGTCATCTGTGCGGTGATCTTTGTTTTGGTCTTCGGCGTGATGTTTTATTCCATCCTGAAGCACCGCAAATCGGTTGGACACAAGTCCCAAGAACTGCCTGAGCCCATCTGGGTCGAGTTGGGTTGGACCATCGTCCCCTTGCTCATTGTCATTGGCATGGCCTTGCCTGCCACCAAAGTTTTGGTGGCCCAAAAAGACACAACGAACGCCGACCTGACCGTCAAGGCCACCGGCATGCAGTGGAAATGGGGCTACGACTACATCAAGGGCGAAGGCGAGGGTATTGGCTTCTTGTCCACCTTGGACAACGCTCACCGTGAAATGTCCAACAGTGGCAACCCACCCCCCACCGACAACTACCTGCTCAAAGTTGACAATCCCATGGTGGTGCCCGTTGGTAAAAAAGTGCGCGTGATCACCACCGCCAACGACGTGATCCACGCTTGGATGGTCCCCGCCTTTGGCGTCAAACAAGATGCGATCCCCGGTTTTGTGCGTGACACTTGGTTCCGCGCTGAGAAGATCGGCGACTACTACGGCCAGTGCGCTGAGTTGTGCGGCAAAGAACACGCCTATATGCCCATCCACGTCAAGGTGGTGAGCGCTGATGACTACACCGCTTGGGTGAACGAACAGAAAAAGGCCATGGCCGCCTTGGCCGATGACCCCGCCAAAGTCTGGACGCAAGCCGACTTGGTCAAGCGTGGTACCACCGTTTACGCCTCCAATTGCTTGGCTTGCCACCAAGCCAACGGTAAAGGCGGCGGCGCCATCAAAGCCTTGGACGGCTCGGCTTTGGTGCTGGCAGCAGACAACAAAGACTACATCAACATCATGCTCAACGGCAAAGGTGCCATGCCGAGCTGGAAACAGCTGTCCGACACCGAAATCGCCGCTGTCATGACCTATGCCCAGAACACCTGGTCCAATCAGACCGGTCGCATGGTGCAGCCCGCCGACGTCAAGGTCGCTCGCTGAGTGCCGAGTACCCAAACATCTGAATTTCAAAGGAAACGACCATGAGTGCAGTACTGGACCAACACGACGCGCATGACCACCACGACCACCACGCCCCCGCGGGCTGGCGCCGTTGGGTGTACGCCACCAACCACAAAGACATCGGTACCCTGTACCTGTTGTTTTCTTTTGCCATGTTGATGATCGGCGGCGTCTTGGCGCTGGGCATCCGTGCTGAGTTGTTCCAGCCGGGTTTGCAATTGGTGAACCCCGGTTTGTTCAACCAGCTCACCACCATGCACGGTTTGATCATGGTGTTTGGCGCCATCATGCCGGCCTTCGTGGGCTTTGCCAACTGGATGCTGCCACTGCAAATTGGCGCGTCCGACATGGCCTTTGCCCGCATGAACAACTTCAGTTTCTGGCTGATGATTCCTGCGGCCATCATGTTGTCCGCGAGTTTCTTCATGCCCGGCGGTGCACCCGCTGCCGGCTGGACGCTTTACGCGCCCTTGACCCTGCAAATGGGTCCTTCCATGGATGTGGCGATTTTTGCGCTGCACATCTTGGGTGCGTCGTCCATCATGGGTTCGATCAACATCATCGTCACCATCTTGAACATGCGCGCGCCCGGCATGACCTTGATGAAGATGCCCATGTTCGCTTGGACTTGGCTCATCACCGCTTACCTGCTGATCGCCGTCATGCCCGTGTTGGCTGGCGCGATCACCATGACCTTGACCGACCGCCACTTCGGCACCAGCTTCTTCAACCCCGCTGGTGGTGGTGATCCGGTCATGTACCAGCACATCTTCTGGTTCTTCGGTCACCCCGAGGTCTACATCATGATTTTGCCGGCCTTCGGCATCATCAGCCAAGTGGTGCCTGCATTTGCCCGCAAGAAGCTGTTCGGTTACGCCTCCATGGTTTACGCCACCGGCTCCATCGCCATCTTGTCTTTTGTTGTGTGGGCTCACCACATGTTCACCACCGGCATGCCCGTGACCGGTCAGCTGTTCTTCATGTACTCGACCATGTTGATCGCCGTGCCCACGGGCGTGAAGATCTTCAACTGGATCGCTACCATGTGGAAGGGCTCGATGACCTTCGAGACACCCATGCTGTGGGCCGTGGGCTTCATCTTTGTGTTCACCTTGGGCGGCTTCACGGGCCTGATCCTGTCGGTGGCCCCGATTGACATCAACTTCCAAGACACCTACTACGTCGTGGCGCACTTCCACTACGTGCTGGTGGCGGGTTCCTTGTTCGCCATGTTCGCCGGCGTTTACTACTGGTTGCCCAAGTGGACCGGCGTGATGTACAACGAAACCCGCGGCAAGATCCACTTCTGGTGGTCGATGATTTCCTTCAACATCACCTTCTTCCCGATGCACTTCTTGGGCTTGGCCGGTATGCCCCGTCGCTACGCCGACTACCCCATGCAGTTCGCCGACTTCAACGCCATCGCTTCGGTGGGTGGTTTTGCCTTCGGTATCGCTCAGGTCTACTTCTTCGTGGCCGTGGTCATCCCCGCCATGCGCGGCCAAGGCGAAAAAGCCTCTCAGAAACCTTGGGAAGGCGCAGAAGGTTTGGAGTGGGAAGTGCCTTCGCCTGCACCTTTCCACACCTTTGAAACACCTCCGAAATTGGACGCCACGGCGACCAAAATCATCGCTTGATTCGCACCTCGTCTTCTATGAACACCGTCGAACAGAAAAAACAAAACCGACGCTTGGGCTGGATCCTCGCGTCGGTGGTCTTCGTGTTCTTCGCGGGTTTTGTGGCCAAGATGGTCATGTTCGGCGCTTAAGCCCGACTCACTGAGCAACAACCCAATGGCACTTCGACGCGAAAACTTCAAGATCATGGGCAAGCTCGGCGTCATCACGCTGGGCATGTTTGCCTTTGGCTATGCATTGGTGCCCATTTACCGCGCCATCTGTGAAGTCACGGGCATCAACATCTTGGCCATGTCCGAACAAACGATACCGGGTGCCAAATACAATTTGCCGGCCAACACCCAAGTGGACACCAGTCGCCTGATCACGGTGGAGTTTGACGTCAACACGCGTGGTCCTTGGGACTTCAAGCCCGAGCGTAGATCCATGCAGGTGCACCCGGGTGCCTTGAACACCGTCATGTACGAGTTCAAGAACATCCAAAACCGCACCATGGCCGCGCAAGCCATTCCCAGTTATGCCCCGTCCCAGTCGGCAGCGCATTTCAACAAGCTTGAGTGCTTTTGCTTCACGCAATACACCTTGCAGCCCGGCGAAGAAAAGTCTTGGCCAGTGGCTTTTGTGATTGATCCCCGGATCCCCAAAGACGTGACCACCATCACGCTCTCATACACTTTCTTTGAAGTCGGTGGGCGTGTGCCGGCCGCACCTTCTGGCTCGGCCGCGTTGGCTTCACCCAAGGTTGAAGGTGCCGTCTGATGAACAAGCCTGTGAACCAGCGAAAAGGCTCTTGGTTGTCCACGATCAATGCCGTTCTTTGGGGCTTTTTGGGCGTTCGTCGCCAGACCGACTACCAGTCCGATATCGCCAAGCTCAACCCCTTGCACATCGTGGCGGTGGGCATCGTGATGGCTTTTTTGTTTGTTTTCGGTTTGATGTTTCTGGTCCACTGGATTGCCGGTTGATCGATTTTTTCTGATTTTTGTAACACGTACATAACAAGCGCAACAGGAGTGAGCATGTCTTCAGCAACACACGGCACGACGCCATACTATTTTGTCCCTGGTCCTTCGCGGCACCCAGTGATGGCGGCCATCGGTCTGTTTTTCGTGATCCTTGGTGCGGGTCAGTGGATCAACGGTGCGTCTTGGGGCGCTTATGCCCTGGCCTTTGGCTTGGTGTTCTGGCTCACCGTGCTGTTTCAGTGGTTCCGCGAAGCGGCTTTGGAGAGCGAGTCGGGTTTGTACGGTCACAAGGTTGACCTGTCGTACCGCTGGAGCATGAGCTGGTTCATCTTCTCGGAAGTGATGTTCTTCGGCGCATTCTTCACCGCGCTGTGGTGGGCGCGCATGAATTCGGTGCCCGCGCTCGGTGGCATTGAAAACAGCCTGCTCTGGCCCGATTTCACGGCCGTGTGGCCCAGCGTTCAAGCCGGTGCCACGGCCTCGCCTGCTGGCATCGTGGAGCCCTTCCAGACCATGGGTCCCTTCTGGCTGCCCACCATCAACACCGCTTTGCTGTTGACCTCGGGTGTGACCCTCACGATTGCCCACCACGCCTTGCAAGAAGGCAACCGCAGCAAGACCATCACCTTCATGTGGGCCACGGTCACTTTGGGTGTGGTGTTCTTGTCTGTGCAGGGCTACGAATACTTCCACGCTTACACCGATCTCAACCTGAAGCTGTCCTCTGGCATTTTTGGGTCCACCTTCTTCATGCTCACCGGCTTCCACGGCTTCCACGTGTTCGTCGGTATGTTGATGCTCTTGTTCATCACCCTGCGCTTGCAAAAAGGCCACTTCACTGCCAAGAGCCACTTTGGCTTTGAAGGTGCAGCTTGGTACTGGCACTTCGTGGACGTGGTCTGGTTGGGTCTCTACTTCTTGGTGTACTGGCTCTGAGCACCGTGCTTCGCCCAACAAAAAAGCGCCGAAAGGCGCTTTTTTGTTGGTGTCATCAGCGGGTCTTACATGGGTACACCGGTGGGCTGGATCCAGCCCATGAAATAGGCGAAGAGCACAACCAAAAAGAGCAGGACCGAGAAACCAACCCGAAACGCCAAGGCTTTGGCCATGGGTTTGCTGCGCGAAACCTCTTGGGGGTTATCGGGGTCCATAGGTCCAGAGCCGCGCATCATGAAGAAGAGGGCGGCAGCCAAGCTGCCGAGGATGGCCACAAAGGCGACAATCACGAGGTAGGTCATGCCGAGGATTATCGGCGTCTTTTTCACCAAAGGTGTTTTGCATGCAGAAGGTTCAATGGCGAACGGTGGTATTGACCATCGCCACCGGGGTGGCGGTGGCGGTGACCGCGTCCTTGGGCGTCTGGCAGCTGGGTCGAGCCGATCAAAAAAACACCTTGCAAGCCCTGATCGACAGCCGAGCACAAGAGCGGCCTTGGGGCAATGCCGACGTTTTGGTCGGAACAGGGCCCAACGACGGCTTGCACCGCCGCGTGACCTTGCAAGGTGTCTGGCAGTCCGACGCCACGGTGTTGCTTGACAACCGCCCTATGGGCGGTCAAGTGGGATTTTGGGTGATCAGTCCCTTGCGTTTGAGTGGCAGCGAGCGCGTGGTCTTGATCAATCGCGGTTGGGTGGCCCGGGATTTCATGGACCGCACCCGTATCCCGCCCTTCGAGACACCGGTCAACACTGTCGAGGTTCAGGGTCGATTGACACCGCCAGTCTCCGCCTTATATGAGCTTGCACCTGCGCCGCCAGGCCCCATGCGGCAAAATGTGGTTTTGGCCGATTACGCGCGCGAGACGGGTCTGGATTTTTTGCCCATCACCGTCGTGCAAACCGATCCGTCTGCCGGTGGTCTGAGCCGTGAATGGCCCGTCATCACCGCCAAGGTCCACACCCATTACGGTTACGCCGCACAGTGGTTCTCATTGAGTGCCCTGTGTGCTGGCCTGTATCTTTGGTTTCAATGGATAGCCCCACGTCGAAAGCCCAACCCCCATGGCACACAAGCCCGATGAACCCCTGACCATGACGGTCCACAACATGCCCAGCTTCGATGCCAACAGCGTTGAAATGGCGGCCAAAACACGCCGCGGTCGCTGGACGATGCTCGCGCTCTTGTTGGTGTGCATCGCGCCCGTCATTGCCTCTTACTTCACCTATTACGTGATTCGCCCAGAAGGCAAGCGCAACTACGGCGAATTGATCAACCCCCAGCGCCCCATCCCCGCCCTCATGGTCACCGATGCCAACGGTGTGCAACAACCTTTGAGGCAGTGGAAGGACCAGTGGTTGCTCATCAGCGTGGCCGATGGTGCTTGTGACGCTGCTTGCCAACAGCGCCTGTATTGGCAGCGCCAATTGCGTGAGACGCTGGGCAAAGAAAAAGAGCGTTTGGATTGGGTCTGGCTGCGCACCGGCACCACCCTGCCCAACCCTGAGACCCAAGCGGCCACGGCCAAAGCCGAGGTCTTGGCGGTGGACGCCACGGCCTTGGCGCAGTGGTTACAACCCGCGCCCGGCCAGCGCTTGGAAGATCACCTGTATTTGGTCGATCCGATTGGCAACTGGATGATGCGCTTTCCAGCCCAGCCCGACTTAAAGCAAGTCAAGCGCGACGTTGAGCGTTTGCTTCGGGCTTCGTCCTTTTGGGACCAGCCCGGGCGCTTACCTCAAGCCGTCAGCAAGGAATTGCCATGAACGAAACGGTGGCCCTGTACGATTTATCGCCGGTGGTACAGCTGCTGCTGCTGGGAGCCGTGCTGGCCCTCGGGCCGCTGCTGTGGGTGCTCTGGCGTCAGCGTCATGAAGCCGTATCGGTGCGCCTGCGCACGCTCACGCTCATCACCCTGTTCATCACGTTTGATTTGGTGCTCTTTGGCGCCTTCACTCGGCTGACCGATTCGGGTTTGGGTTGTCCCGATTGGCCCGGTTGCTACGGCAGCGCCACCCCCTTGGGTGCCAGCGCCGAAATCACCGCCGCGCAAACCGCCATGCCCACGGGCCCTGTGACGTGGTCCAAGGCCTGGATCGAAATGATCCACCGCTACTTGGCCACAGGTGTGGGTGGATTGATCTTGGCCTTGGCCTTCATGACCTGGCGCCACCGCCGAGCGTTGCCCATGTCGCCGGCTTGGGCTTGGGTCACGTTGTTTTGGGTTTGCATGCAAGGCGCGTTTGGCGCTTGGACGGTGACCATGAAGCTGTTTCCGGCCATCGTCACCTTGCACCTCTTGGGGGGATTGGGTTTGTTGGCGCTGTTGCGGATACAAGCCACTTTCTACCAGACCGCGTCGAGCGTGAGGCCCATGGGGGCTGCATTGCGAACCGCGTTGTGGGTCATCATGGGTTTGATGCTGTTGCAAATTGCCTTGGGTGGCTGGGTCAGCACCAATTACGCGGTCCTGGCTTGCAGCGAATTCCCCATGTGTCAAGGCAGCTGGTGGCCCCCCATGGATTTGCGCCAAGGCTTTGAAATTTGGCGTCAATTGGGTGTTGACAGCAACGGTAACGCCATCGCCTTCGCGGCCTTGACCGGCATTCACTATGTTCACCGCATCACGGCCTATGCGGTCATCTTGGCGGTCTGGTGGTTCGGCTGGGCCGCTTGGCATCAAGGGCACGCCCGCTTGACCCTGTCCTTGTTGGTCTTGACGCTGTGGCAATTCGTCAGCGGTTTGACCAACGTGGTGTTGGATTGGCCCTTGGTGGCCGCGGTCGCGCACACGGCAGGAGCCGCTGGGTTTGTGATCGTGTTGGCCGGGGCTTGGGCTGAGCAACACATGCATGGTCGTCGCGTTTCTCTGTTCGCTCGTTGATTTGGATTGCCCATGAGCTCATCCGCTGTTTCTCCTTTGTCGAATCTGTCGTCCACCTGGCGACAGTTCAATGCCCTGACCAAACCCCGCGTCATTCAGCTCATCGTGTTCTGTGCCCTGATCGGCATGGTCTTGAGCGTGCCTGGTGTGCCCACTTGGAAAGATGTTCAGTTGGCCTTGATCGCCTGTTTTGGCATTTGGTTGGTGTCGGGCGCGGCGGCCGCATTCAATTGTGTGGTCGAACAGCACATCGACGCCCGCATGAAGCGCACGTCTTGGCGTCCCACCGCCAAAGGTGAGCTGACCAACGGAAAAACCCTGAGCTTCTCGGCCGGCTTGTGCGCCTTGGGCTCTTGGATTTTGTACGTGTGGGTGAACCCGCTGACCATGTGGCTGACTTTCGCGACCTTTGTTGGTTATGCCGTGATCTACACCGTCATCCTCAAGCCGCTGACGCCACAAAACATCGTCATCGGTGGCGCCTCGGGCGCCATGCCGCCCGTGTTGGGCTGGGCTGCGATGACGAACAACGTCGCACCCGAGGCTTTGGTGCTGTTCCTCATCATCTTCTTGTGGACCCCCCCGCACTTTTGGGCGCTGGCGCTCTACCGCGTGGAGGACTACCGCAAGTCGGGCTTGCCCATGCTGCCCGTCACGCACGGTTCTGAATTCACACGACTCCAAATCTTGCTCTACACCTTTGTGTTGATGGCCGCGACGTTTTTGCCCTTCATGATGCGCATGAGCGGTTGGTTTTACTTGATCAGCGCGATCGTCTTGGGCTTGGGTTTTTGCGCTTACGCTTGGACCTTGTGGCGCAACTACTCCGACGAACTGGCGCGCAAGACCTTTCGTTTTTCCTTGGTCCATTTGTCGCTGCTGTTCGCCGCGCTCTTGATCGACCACTACCTGCCTTGGACCTTCTGATGACCCCAAAGACCTTGACCCGCCGCGCCTGGGGCGTTGGCTTGGCCGCCATGGCCTTGACCTTGAGCGGCTGCAGCGAACCGCCCGTTGCGTTCACTGGTATCGATATCACAGGCGCCGATTACGCCAAGGGTTTTTCGCTGCCCGACCACAATGGGCAAATGCGAACCTTGGCCGACTTCAAGGGCAAAGCCGTGGTGGTTTTCTTTGGTTTCACACAATGCCCGGATGTGTGCCCCACCTCTTTGGGCGAGATGGCTCAAGCAAAACAGCTGCTGGGTCAGGATGGTGATCGCCTGCAGGGATTGTTCATCAGTATCGACCCTGAACGCGACACGCCGGCCATCATGAAGGAATACATGGCCAGCTTCGACCCCAGCTTCCTGGCCCTTCACGCCAAGCTCGACGAGCTGCCCGACTTGGCCAAGTCGTACAAGATTTTTTACAAAAAAGTCGAGGGTCCCACGCCCACCAGCTACACCGTGGACCATTCAGCTGGTAGTTATATTTACGACACACAAGGTCGCATCCGCATTTACCACCGGTACAACAGCGGTGCGCAGGCCCTGGCCAAAGACGTCAAGGCCTTGCTGGCCGAGTGAGCTCGACCAGCAAGCGCTTCAAGCCTGGTCTGCTGCGCTGGTGAACGAGTCGGCAAAGAAGGCGTCCTCGGACAAACCGCATTCCTGAACGTAGTCGCGCCGCGCCGAGTCCACCACGATGGGCGCGCCGCAGGCGTAGACCTCGTACCCCGACAAGTCGGGGAGGTCTTGCATCACCGCTTGGTGCACAAATCCCGTGCGTCCGCTCCAAGCATCCTCGGGCAAAGCATCCGACAACACCGGGATGTACTTCAACTGCGGCATGTTTGTGGCTTGTGCCACCACCCAGTCGTTCATGTACAAATCGGCGGGGCGCCGACCGCCCCAATACAGGCTCACGGGGCGCGTGATGGCCTTGTGTTGCATGTGCTCCATGATGGCTTTGATCGGGGCAAAGCCCGTGCCAGAAGCCAAGAGCACGATCGGTTTGTCGGTGTCTTCACGCAAATAAAAGCTGCCGTGCGGCCCTTCGATGCGCAAGATGTCTTTTTCTTTGAGCGTGCTGAACACCGAATCGGTGAACAGGCCGCCAGGCATGTGACGGATGTGCAGCTGCAGGCTGGGCGATTCGGCCTGGGTGTGCGGCGCGTTGGCCATGGAGTAGCTGCGCTTGGCACCATCGCGCAACAAAAAGTCGACGTACTGACCGGCGTGGTAGCGGAAGGTGTCGGTGGCCGGCAGTTGCAACTTCAAGACCATGACGTCGGGCGAGCGTTTTTCCAAGCCGCTCACGCGCACCGGGATTTTCTTGATCGTGAAAGCCCCTTCGGCCGTGACTTGGCGCGACTCCAGCACCACGTCGGACTGTGCGGTGGCGCAGCAGGTCAGCACGTGGCCGGCGGCTTCTTCTTCGGCGCTCAAGGCCTTGGCTTGGTGCGGGCCGTGGCTGACTTGACCGCTCACGAGCTTGCATTTGCACGAGCCACAGGCGCCGTCTTTGCAGCCGTAAGGCAGGCCAATGCCTTGGCGGATGCCGGCGGCCAACAAGACCTCGCCGTCTTGGGCTTCAAAGGTGCGACCGCTGGGTTCGATGGTGATTTGGAATGTCATACTCAAAGGCTCGAAACAATCAAAATCCGATTGTCTCAAATTCACGAGGACAACCAAGATGATGGGTGCATTGCCCTCGCGCTTTCGGCGTGAGCGGGTGTTGTTGGTGGGCTGTGGCGACGTGGGTCAGCGCGTGGCCCGACTGTGGGCGGATGCGTCGGGCAAGCCCCGCGTGCGCCTCTTGGCCCTGACCTCCACACCCAGTCGCGCGTCTGAGCTGCGCGCCTTGGGCATCACCCCACTCAAGGGCAATTTGGACCAAACCCCGAGCTTGGGTCGCTTGGCCGGTTTGGCCCACCGCGTGGTGCACCTGGCCCCGCCACCCAACGAGGGCTTGGCCGATTGGCGCTTGGACCCCCGAACCCGCGCCCTCATGCGGGCCTTGGCCCGGCGCACCGCCCCGCTGCATTTGGTCTACGGCTCGACCACCGGCGTGTATGGCGACCGACAAGGGGCTTGGGTCAGCGAAGTTTCGGGCGTGCAGCCGCAAACCCCGCGCGCGTGGCGTCGCGTAGATGCCGAGGCGCAGGTGCACGCTTGGGGCCGCGCCATGGGCATGCGCACCAACGCCTTGCGCATCCCCGGTATATACGCGCCCGACCGACCCAGCGGTACCCCGCGCGAGCGCTTGTTGCGCGGCACGCCGGTCCTGCGCGCGCAAGACGACGTCTACACCAACCACATCCACGCCGACGACCTGGCCCGGGCCTGTTTCAAAGGCCTGTACCTTGGCGCACCGCAGCGCAACTTCAATGTGTGCGACCAGAGCCAACTCAAGATGGGCGACTACTTCGACTGGGCGGCCGATCATTACGGCCTGCCACGCCCCCCGCGCGTCGACCGCGCCTCGGCCCCGCAACAGCTGTCCTTGATGGTGTTGAGCTTCATGAGCGAATCGCGCCGCGTCAACAGCGAGCGTGTGGCGCGCGAATGGCGGCTGGCTTGGCGCTACCCCACGGTGGTGCAGGGCTTGGCGGCTGACTTGCCCGCCGGGCAATAACCCCACGCCAGTCCGGACGTTGGCCCGCGCGGCATCATCCTTACATGTACCCACCGATGCCGCTCAACCGCCGATCCGCCTTGTTGTGGGCTTGCTCCGCTTGCGCTGTGCCAGCGTGGGCTCAAACGGGTGTCGCCACCACCACTTGTCCGGCTTTGTTGCAACACAGTTTTGCCCGATTGCAAGACCGCAAACCTCAAAGCCTGTGCCAATACAGCGGGCGTGTGCTGCTGGTGGTCAACACCGCGAGCTACTGTGGCTACACCGGTCAGTTCGAGGGCCTTGAGGCGCTCAACGCGCGCTACGCGTCCAAAGGTTTGGTGGTCTTGGGCTTTCCCTCTAACGACTTTCGCCAAGAAGACCCCGATGCCAAAAAAACCGCCGCCGTGTGCTTCAACACCTATGGCGTGAAGTTCCCGATGTTCACCGACACGCGGGTGCGCGGACGACAAGCGCACCCGCTGTTCGCTGAGTTGGCCAAGCGCACCGGTGCGCAACCCACTTGGAACTTCAACAAATACCTGGTGGGCCGCGATGGCCAAACACTGGCGCATTTCGAGAGCATGGTCGAGCCCGACAGCCGACAGATGATCGCTGCGCTGGAAAAGGCCTTGGCCCAGCGCTGAGCCTCAGCACCCCTCAGCCCTTGGGCTCGTTCAGGTCGATGCCCTCGTGGGCTGCGATGCGTTCCAACGCGTTTTCAAACACGGCGCGGGCCGAGCCCGAGATGGCACGCAGGTAAGCGTGCAGTCGAGCGTCGTCGGCGTTTTGGTTCAAACACTCATGGCTGTACTGCTCAAAGCTTGCGAGTTGCGCGATCAACTCGGCCACGTGCTTGGGACATTCGCACAGCACGTCGGTGGAAATGCCCGCCACGCGGCGCAGGGTTTGGTCGGAGTACTTGCGCTGCGTTGTCGCACCGCTGGCCCATTGCGGTGCAGCGTCCATGGGTGAAAACAAGACCGACTGCAGCAGCTCGGCCAATTCGGCATCGGCGATGGGGTCTCGGCGCACCACCAAGCCTGCGCGTCGCATGGCTTGGACGACCACCTCGGGCGCGAAGTGGTAGAGCACCACGGTCTGAGCAAATGCGTGTTTCGCCACGAGCGTTTGTATGTCGGCAAACACACTCTCTTGCAAAGAGTTCACCTTGATGAGCAAGGCTTGACTGGACGCTTCAACCGGTGACTGCTGGGCCGACTTAAGGTCGTCGAACACCGCTGTCACGTGGAAGCGATGCACCCCCATGGCCGAGGCCATGGTGATCGACTCAATGCGGTTGGCCAGCCCCAGCCCCACCACGGTCGTGTTGAGCGCGGTGGGTGCCTCGGCGGCACGAGGGCCGTGTGTGTTCGGTGGCTTGCACAAGCGGCGCAGGTGCGCCAAGTCCAGCGAAGCAATGGCGCTGATGCTGTGGCCCTCCAGGCTGAGTTGTTTGAGCAGCCGTGCCTTGGCCAAGTCTTGTTCGCTGTACAAACGCTGATGCCCTTCGGTTTTGGCGGGGCTGAACGCGCTGTGCCGCGTCTCCCACACGCGCAAGGTCGACACCGGTACCCCGGCGCTGCGGGAAACTGCCCCAATTCGGTAAATGGGGGCGTGGTTGGGGTCTGTGCTCACCATGGGTCTTTCGCGTAGGTTTTGAATAGGTATTATGCCGATTATTGGATATTTGGCTTGGTTATCTGGTTTTTAAACCGCTATTGGGATCAAAATCCTATTCAAGGAGGCCGCAAGCCATGATTTCCAAAAAAACCATCAGCGCCATCGAGGTGTGTTTGGCCATCGCCGACATGCAAGACGCCGGACCCGTCACGGGCGCGTCCCTGTCGGACCGCTTGAAGCTGTCCATCTCGCATTTGGAAACCATCCTCAAGCAACTCAAACAGAGTCGCCTCATCGCCTCTTCGCGCGGTCCAGGGGGCGGCTACACCATGGCTCAAAAACTTGACCACACCAGCCTCTGGGACATCGCATCGGTTTTTGAAAAAACCCTCCAAGACATGGAGAAAATGGGCGACCCGACCACCGTGGCTGCCCGCTACGAGTTGGGCTTGGAGGGTGTGGTGGTGGCGTACTTGAAAGGCCTGGTGTTGAGCGATGTGTTTCGCTCGGTGGCCCCTGCGGCGAATGCCGTGGTGTTGACCCATTCCATTACGATCAAGCCACGCAAGACGCCGGCCACGCCCAAGATTCCCAACTCGGTGTTTGAGTGGCACATGGCGGCCTGAACCCGATTTCCTTTGGAGCTGGAGATGACCGACGACAACAGGTGCTGCGGCACCGGCACTTGCATCATCGACGCCGATGGTCGCTGCTGGTGTGGCCAAGTGTGGGACGGTGAAAAAATGTGTTTTCAGGCGTCTGCGCCTGAAGCCCCATCGGCCCCAACCAAGCCCACCGAGCCCACCGCGGCCGCATGAAGCTGCCCGAATTGGATGCGGCCAGTGTGGGCGAGGTCATCGCTTTGGCCTTGAGCGACCACGTGGGTTTTGCAGCCATTCAACAGGTCTATGGCTTGGCGCCCGATCAGGTCAAAGCGCTCATGCGAAGAGAACTCAATGCGGGCAGTTACCAAGCTTGGAGAAAACGCGTGCGGACGTTTTCTGACCAGCGGGCGGTCTACAAGTAAGGGCTTCAGCCCTTGCGGTTGTCGCTGATCCAGTCGGAGGCCGCGAACAACAAACCCGAGACCACAAAGGTCAGGTGAATGGCGATCTTCCAGCCAATTTGCTCGCCCGTCATGGTGTCGCTGACCAAGAACGCTTTGAGCAACTCCACCGCCGAGATCGCCACGATGGCGCTGATGAGCTTCATCTTCAGGTCAGAAAAGCCCACCTTGCCCATCCAAGCCGGACGGTCTTCGCTCTCGCCCACGTTGAGTTTGGACACAAAGTTTTCGTAACCGCTGAACACGATGATGAGCAGCAACACGGCCAACAAAGCGGTGTCAACCAAGGTCAGGATGGAGATGATGGTGTCGTGCTCATACAGGCCCAACACGCCCATCAGCAAGGACACCAGTTCTTTGCCGAACTTCACCAACAGCACCAGCATGCCGATGATCAGGCCCAAAAAGAAAGGCGCCAAGATCCAGCGGCTGGCAAAAATGGCCGATTCCATGCTGCGTTCGAAAGTGTTGGGTGATTTGCTCATGGTGATTCGCAGGTAAAAACACAAACTGAGTTGGGCTGACAACCCATGAAGGAAAGCAGCTCGACCGATCTATAGCCGTTCACTGACACAGAGAAAACTCAACCGCCGCCAGCGCATGCAAGGCGGTGGTGTCGAAAGTGGGCAGGACACTGTCGACGGGACGCACAATCAGCGGCAGCTCGGTGCAGCCCAGAACAACGCCTTGGGCGCCTCGCGTCTTTAACTTTGCAATGCACTGTGTCAGCCAAGCCCGAGAAGTATCGCTGATTTCGCCGACGCACAATTCCTCAAAAATGATGCGGTGAATTTCAACCCGTTCAGCCTCTTCAGGCACCAGACAGCGGATGCCTCGCCCAGCCAAATGCGCTGTGTAAAAGGGCTGTTCCATGGTGAAGCGCGTACCCAGTAGGGCCACCGTGTCCAGGTGCTGAGCTTCAATGGCGTCTGAGGTCACCTCGGCGATGTGTATGAGCGGCACGTTGGTAGCGGCCTGTACCTGCTCGGCCAAGAGGTGCATGGTGTTGGTGCCAATCAGCACGCACTGTGCGCCTGTGGCTTCCAGTTGCCGGGCCGCCTCGCACAAGATGACGGCCATCCCATCCCAATCCCCTGCGCGCTGTCGCTGAGCAATGTCTGCAAAGTCCAAACTGACCAAATTCAGTTTGGCGCTGCTCAAGCCACCCAAACGCTTGGCGATCTCGCGGTTGATGATCTGGTAGTACAAGGTGGTCGATTCCCAGCTCATACCGCCGATCAGTCCTATGGTTTTCATGAATGTGTCCAGTCAGTTGCCAAGGGGAGCAGTTTGATGGGATGGGCTGAGAATCAACTTGCTTTTTATTCTTTTATATCGTCAAAATATAGAAACAACTTCTAATTTTAGTGATGAAAAAGAAACTGGATGCGATAGATCGAAAAATTTTGGGGATCTTGCAGCAAGACGCCGAAACCCCGCTGGCAGACATGGCCCGGGCCGTGAACCTGTCGAGCACGCCCTGCTGGCGTCGCGTTCAGAGGCTGCACGAGCACGGCTTTATCACCCGAAAGGTGGCCTTGGTGGATCCGCGCAAAATCAACTTGGCCGTCACCGCCTTTGTGGCTGTGCGCACCAACCAGCACAGCCAAGCGTGGTTTGAGGGTTTTCGCGATGCGGTGCGCGATATTCCCGAAATTGTGGAGTTTTATCGCATGAGCGGCGATGTGGATTACCTGCTGCGGGTGGTGGTCCCCGACATTGCCGCTTACGACGCGGTATATAAGCGGCTCATTCGCTCGGTCGATTTGTCGGACGTGAGCAGCAGCTTTGCCATGGAAGAGCTCAAGTTCACAACCGCCTTGCCGTTGGACTATGCTGATTGAAGCTGCCGCTGGCTTGTTTCAGTTCAACTCGACCAAGCCACGCTCAAGCGACCAGGCAGGATCGGCGCCATCGGCCGTGATGACAAACTGGTCTTCAATGATGAAGCCACCTTCACCATCGACATAAAACGGCGTCTCAAAAGCCAGCACCATGCCAGGCTCGATCGGGGTGTGGGCTTGCGCCGCAATGAAGGGTGCGACCTCGCAAAAAGTATCGTGCCCCAGACTGTGTCCAAAGTGGCCGCGTGAAAAACTGGCAAAGCCAGCGCGATGCATGGCCTGGGTGGCTCGGTGGTGCACATCGCTGAGCAGGTGTCCGGGCTTGAGCACCTCCAACCCGGCGGCAAAAGCATCGGACAGGGCCTGCATGATCTCGCGGGTGCGTGGCCGGGCAGGGCCGAAAGTGAAGGTCCGACCGCTGTCTGAGCTGTAGCCGTCGACCAAGCAGCCCACGTCAAACTTGATGACATCGCCCCGCTGCACCACGCCGCCGCCCTGCCAAGGTTGAGGTCCTACGCTGGTGTACTCCCACTGGCCAGTCAGGCGCTGACCCGTACGGAGGACCTCTGCCTCAACGCCAGCTTTCCAAGCTGCGGCAATGGCGTCGCGTGTCACACCCTCCCTAACTGCAGCGATGGCGGTGCGCATGCCGGCCTCGGCCACAGACGCGGCTTGGCGCAGCTGGGTGATTTCGCGTGGGGATTTGACGGCCTTGATGGTGCCCAACACGGCACTGCCATCGAGCCAATGCACCTGTGGCAGTTGCTCGCGCAAAAGCGCAAAGTCAGCCACAGGCCAAAAGTCGAGGTCCAGGCCCACGCGTGCGCCTTGCAGACCTTCCCTGACCAGCAACTCGCCCAGGCGAGCAAAGGCCAGACGCGCGTCAAACACAGCGGGGCGCGAGAACCCCTTGGCCCGGCCCGCCACTTGCCAGCCGCGCTCGGTCAGAGCGGCTGCGCTGTGTTCGCTGTCCAGCCAGGGCCGGATGTCGGCGGTCTCTACCCAGTCGGGGTGGCTGAGGACCTGTGAATCACCCAAGGCGGCGCGCGCGGGCGCAGCAAAAAGCTCGGTGGCCACAGCCGACACAGGTCGACCCGCATCGGCTGGGATGAGTGCCAAGGCCGAGCCGGCTCGCCTGAAGAACGAGGCCACGCCGGGCGCAGCACCGGTGGCCCACGCATAGCTCTCGGGTTTGGCCACCACCATGGCGTCCAGCCCGTGCGCAGTCATCAGCGCTTGGGCGCGGGGACGCAAGATATCACTCACAGGGTATTCCTCTGGTGTTCATTGATAAGACAGCGACGGCAGCCAAGTGGCGATGCCAGGCATGGCCGTCAGCAGGACCAGGCCCAACATCAGCAGCAGCCAATAAGGCAGAGCGCCAATGGCGGCCTGTGACAAATTCACTTGGTGTTTGGTGATGCCCACCAGCACAAATAAGTTCATGCCGACTGGTGGTGTGAGCATCCCGATTTCAATCATGAGGGTGATGACCACGCCCAACCAAACGGCGTCGTAACCCAAGCCGGTGAGCAAGGGGAATACCACGGGCAATGTCATGACCATCATGGACAGGCCATCAAAGACCATGCCCAGCAGCAGGTAAATCAACACCACCACGGCCAGCATGAGCAAAGGCGACAGTCCCGCGCTGGAAATGCCCTCCAGCAATTTTTGCGGCAGTTGCAACACGCTGATGGACTGCGCCAAAATCACCGCACCCAAAAAGACAAACGCGATGACAGCAAAGGTCCGGGCCGAGTTGACGAAGGTTTTCATCAGCCGGGCCAGCGTCAAGTCGCCCATGGTGAAACCAAGCAAGGTGGCTGCTGCCACGCCCACGGCGGCCGATTCGGTGGGCGTGGCAATGCCCAAAAACAAGCTGCCCAGCACAGCCACGATGAGCGCCAAAATCGGCCACACCGCCAACGTGGCGCGCAGCGTGGGGCCCCATGGCAGAGGCTTCTCGGCGGGTACCAATCCGGGGTTGCTGCGCGCCTTGATTTCGATGTAAACCATGAACAGCAAAGCCATCATCAAGCCAGGTACCACGCCGGCGAGAAACAGTTTGCCGATGGATGTGTCGGTGAGCGCTCCGTAAATCAAGAGCGACAAGCTGGGTGGAATCAGCAGCCCCAAGCTGCCGCCGCCAGCCAGCGAGCCCACGACCATTCGCTTGTCGTAACCCCGCCCAACGAGCTCGGGATAGGCCACCGAACCCACCGCGGCCGTGACCGACATGGACGATCCACTGACCGCGCCAAACACCGTAGATACCGCAATGTTGGTGTGCAGCAAGCCCCCGCGCAAACGGGCAAACAGCGGCGAAAGCGCTTTGTAGATACCGCCGGCCAGGCCACTGGCCACCAGAACGTCACCCAACAAAATAAACAGCGGAATGGAGGTGAGCGTGAACTCGCCGAGTACATTGAAAACAGCCTGCACACCCAGGCGCATGGAGCCACCTGCAAAAAAATGCAAGATGGCAAAACCTGTCAAACCGAGTGCTGCGCCCAGCACTGCACCAGAGAGCACGGTCAGGCTCAAGATGGCCCCGAGTGTTGACCAGATCATGGCAGCACCTCGTCTTCGGCTTGCGGGGAGATGGGCCTGAGCGTGCGCCAAAGGCCCATTACGCCAGCCAGACCCATGCCTGCGGTGGCCAGCATCAAAAAAGGTGCCAGTGGCAGGCGGGACTGCTCGGACTTGAGGTTCAAGTTGTAGGTGAATTCAGCGATGGCCCAAGCTTCGCGCACAAACAGCACACAAAAGGCCAGCAAAATCAACTGCCCTATGACGAACACGATGCGATGCAGAGCCCCGTGCGTCAGGCCTGACAACACCGTCACTCGAATGTGAACTTCTTTAAGTACTGTGGCAGGCAACAAGGTAAAAACTGCCAATGTCATCAACAGGCCCGAGAGCTCTTCCGTGAAGTCAAAGGGCCGGCCCAACACGTAGCGCATCAGCACCGAGGCGAACACCAACACAAAAATGGCGGCCAGCGAAAAAGCGCCCACGGCGGCCAGCGCGCTGGCAATGGCGCGCAATAGCCGCTCAGCGCCCCTGTGCGTGGCCGCAACAGGGGTCAGACCGCTCATTTGGGCAGGGCTTGCAGAATACGCTGACGGTAGGCCACGGCGTCACCACCGGTTTCTTTGGCCAAGACATCCCAGGTTTCCAAGGCAGAGCCTCGCAGGGCTTTTTGGTCGGCGGCCGACAAGGCTGGGTAAAAGGTGCTTCCTTGGCTGATGAGTTTGTCGCGGGCGGCTTTTTCGCCTGATGTATCGCCGTCAAAGTTAAAGCTCACTTTTTCAAGCTCGACCACGGCCTCGTTGAATCCTTTTTTCAAGTCGGCTGGCAGTGCCGCCCATTTGGCTTTGTTGGCCAGCAGTGCGTAAGGCGCGGGGGGGAAAGGAAAACCGGTGGGTGTGACGTGTTTGGCCACCTCTTGCAAAGAAATGGAATTGGCAAAACGTGCGGCGTAAAGCGCGCAGTCCACCACGCCCGTTTGCAGCGCAGCATAGAGTTCGTTTTGCGGCACGATCTGAGCCGCTACACCCAAGCGCTTGAAAGTTTCGACCTGTTCGCGACTGCCCACGCGCAGCTTTTTCTTTTTGAGTTCGTCCAAGCTCTTGACGGGCTCGCGGCAGAACAAAGAGGCATCCACGATGGAAAAGCCCAAAAAGCCAGGCACTTCCACGTTCCATTTGCCAATACCTTCTTTGAGCACAGTCTTCAAGACCGGCAGAGCTTTGAGGTGCTCGTCGGCATTGGCCACCAAACCATAGACGTACAGATTGGCCAAAGCGGGCACATCACGGCCCAGAAAGGGTGGCCAAATGTAACCAAGTTCAGGGGTACCGGTTTGCATAAAGCGCATCGCATCCGCGTCTTTCAAGCCCAATGCGCCACCTTCTGACACCGAGATCTTGAGTTTTCCACCCGTGCGCTTTTCTACGTCGGCCGCAAAGTTGCGGATCTGAGCCGACTCGGGCCGCGAAGCGGCATAGCTGTTGTTGAATTTCCATTCTGTTTGCGCGTTCGCGCTGGCGTGAAAAGTCACCAATGTGGCCCCCAGAAGGCTGAGGCTGGAGATGGTCTTGAACAGTTTCATGGTGAACGGTCCTTTGGAGTTTGCTTTGGTTTTAGGAACAAATTCATTCTATGGTCTGGCCAACTGCGCGTGCAATATGTGTTGACGTCTATGCCGATTTGACGAGGTGCACCAAAATGACTTTACCAGCGTTTACCCATTGAACCGTCTGCTCGCAGCACGATCGGCACTACCCCTTCAAGCCGGTCAATGTGGTTTCTACAGTAACCCTCCTCCTACGATGGGGAAATATGAATTTCTTGGGCGTGTTTTGGTCCTGGGGTGCGGTTAGACAGCCTAGTCCGGCCTTGTTGGATCAAATGAGATACAATGTAACTCAATCAAAGACGCAGGAGGCCATCATGGCAGCTACCACAACCATGGTTCATGTTCGGGTGGATGAAAAAATCAAAGCGCAAGCGACTGAAACCCTCGCTTCGATGGGGCTGACGGTTTCGGACGCCGTGCGCGTGTTCCTGACGCGCGTCGTTGCAGACAAAGAGCTGCCATTCGCGCTTAAAGCGCCGAACGAGAGCAGTCGTGATGCCATCGCAGAGTCCGATGAGATTGTTCAGCGCCGCCGCGCTCGCTTTGCAACGGCTGATGAGTTGTTGAATGGCCTCGAAGAAGCCAGCAGCAAGTAAGCGGGCAAGCCTACCTCGGGCTTAGGACTACACCAGAGAATTCCACAAGGACTGGCGGCGTCTGTCCCATTGCGGTCGGTACGACATGAATGGGCTGAAAGAGACCATGCTGCTTCTGGTCGCTAACGACGGACCGTTACCGCCCGAGTGGTTAGACCATCCTTTGACGGGAGACTGGGTTGGGCACCGTGAGTGTCACATTGGTGGCGATTTCCTGCTGATCTACAGACTTGATGATTCAGGGAAGACTGGCTTGGTGGTGTTTGTGCGCAGCGGAAGTCACGCTGAGCTTTTCTCATAGAAGCTATGAAATCGCGCCTGTGTGGATTTGTGTCGTCGTAGGAGGCGAACGGAGGGCAAGGGGGATGCGGGTTTGCACAAGACACAAAAAAAGCCCCGAAGGGCTTGATTTGTTAAGAAAACGAGTGTTCGGCGGTGTTGCGCGACCATCTCGATTCTCGGTAAGCGGTGCCTGGGGCTGGACCCGAATCCAGAGTTGCTATTTTCATCAAAATTGGGCGAGGACTCTTGAACTTAGGCAGCGTTCATGGTTGTCTTTCGTGAAACATCGCACCTTTATGCAAATAGGCGGTTCGATGCGACCTACCCGGGTAGATGTGATCACTGGCGTTCAGCGTCGCAGCCGCTTGAAAACTGTGTAAAGACTATGGGGTTGTTGACGGCAATTGGATCGTTGCTGGCGATTTGCCATTAAGCCAAGCAGAAGCTGCGCCGCCCACAGCGATCAAAGCGGTTCCCAAAAGGGTCATATTGTCCGGCCAATGCCCAAAGAACAACAGGCCAATGATCACAGCAAACACTATTTGCAAGTAAGCAAAAGGTGCCGCAACAGACAAGGTGCTTTTCTGATGGGTTGCCGTGAGTGTCAACTGGCCAGCAGTAGCGAACAGGCACATACCGCCGAGCATTACCCACCATTGAAATCCAAGTTCTTGCCCTATGGCCGTCCAATTCACAGGCCATATGAGCAAAGCAAAACCGGTGATCGTTGCAATGAAAACAGCAAGCAAAAAATTGGAAATCACAATGTCTGCTGAAACCATCAGCTTGCGCGATGTCACCTGAAAAGCCGCATAGGCTATCGAACAGGCCACAGGCCACAACATATGGGCGTTCCAAGTGGACAATCCCGGTCGCAAGACAGCCAACATGCCCAGCAAACCCAGCAAGACGCACAGCCACTGGGCAGTTGAAACCGTTTCTTTGAGAACAACGCGTCCCAGCACAACCGATAGCACGGGAGCCATCATCATCAATGCGGTGTAAACGGCCAATGAAACATGGCTCAGCGCGAGGTAACCACTCACAGAGCTCACGGTTAAGAAACTGCAGCGCATCAACTGAAGTTGCCAAGGGCCCACCCTATGCGAGGCTTGCCGCCTAGCCACCAACCACAGCGACATCACGCCAATTTGAAATAGGTAACGAAGCCAGAGCACCAGCAGCAAGGGCGCAAACAATAAAAGTTGTTTGATCAGTGCATCACTTCCAGCGAACAAGAGCGCTGTCAGCGTAGCCAATGCTATGCCATGACGCTGCGATGAAGGGAGCATGTCACGCCCCATCGCCGTGGCAGGTCTTCATAACGGAATCCTAGGTAGGTGGCTTCAGCGAGGTTTGTAGGCCGTGACATCGATTTCGACTTTGGCGTCGATCATCAACCGGGACTCCACGGTTGATCTGGCTGGTCGGTGTTCGCCAAAGCATTCCATGTAGATGCGGTTGAAGCTGCCGAAGTCGCGCGCATCGTTCAGCCAAACGCTCACTTTGCAAACATCATCCAAGGTGCAACCAGCCAAAGACAGTGCTTGTTGCAGGCGGACAAAGACCTGGCGTGTTTGAGCCTCAATCCCACCCAACACCACTTCGCCTTGGTCGTTGGTTGGCACTTGGCCCGAGACAAATACAAAATCACCGGCACGCGTGGCCGGTGAAAGTGGACGAGCCAAACGGTCCGACGCGATGGGTGATGTGCCCAGCATTTCAACTTTCATAAGGGATCTCCTGGTGGTTTTAAAAATGTCACAAAAAAACAATTATGTACAGGAAAACCCTGTTTCAAAAGAGTCCAGACTTATTAAACAATGATTTGTGTAAAAAATTTACACAAATCATTCACCTCTTAGGAGATCCTCATGCTTCATTTGCCTCGCCGACACGTGCTGACCCTGCTCTTGGCTGCAATGCCATTCGTTACTTTTGCGGCCCCGCCTAAAGGCGGTGAGGCCAATTTGGCCATGATTGGGGAGCCCCAAAGTCTGGACCCGATGGCCTCCACCGCGGATCTGGTGGGCACCATCATGCAGCACGTGTACGAAACACTCTACACATTTGACGCCAAATGGAACGTCCAACCCATGCTGGCCGATGGCATGCCCAAAGTCTCTGCCGATGGTTTGACGTATAGCGTCAACATCCGCAAGGGCGTGAAATTGCACAGTGGCCGCGATTTGGATGCACAAGATGTGGTGGCCTCACTCAAGCGCTGGATGGAAATGGCACCCCGCGGCAAAGCCGTGGCCAAAGACACGGTGAGCCTCGAGGCCAAAGGCAGCCACACCATTGAATGGAAATTCAGTGTGCCCAGTGCTTCGCTGTTGGCTCAATTGGCCTTGCCATCGGGCATGGCTGCGATCATGGCCAAAGAAAGCATCGCCGCCCCCTTGGCAACATTTGTGGGGACAGGCCCCTATAAATTCAAAGAACGCCGGCCAGACCAGTTTGTGATCTTGTCGCGATTTGACGCCTACAGTGCCCGCAAAGAGCCCGCCAACGGCTACAGCGGCAAGCGCGAGGCCTTGTTGGATGAGCTGCGCTTCGTTCCCGTGCCCAATGCCAACACGCGCGTTGAAGGCGCCTTGGCCGGACAGTTCCAATTTGCCGATCAGTTACCCGCCGAAGCTTTGTCTCGCGTGGAAAAAGGCGGCGCTGGTGTGGTCCCCATCCTCACGCCCTCTTACGGGTTCCCCTATTTGGTGCTCAATACCAAAGAAGGCGTGATGGCCAACCAGGGTCTGCGCCAGGCCATTCAAATCGCCATTGGCCAAGGTGAGATGCTGACCGCCGCTTACGGCGACAAGCGTTTCTTCACCGTCGAGGGCAACCATTTCCCGCAAGGCACGCAGTTTTATTCGACTGCAGGAGTTGACCAGTACAACAAGCAAGACGCCAAGCGTGCCAAAGACATGGCCGAAAAAGCCGGCTACAAGGGCGAAACCATCCGCCTGCTGACCAGCCGCAATTTTGAGTTCCACCACACGATGATGCAAGTGATGGCCGAGCAACTGCGCGCCGCAGGATTCAAACCAGAAATGCAGGTCGTCGACTGGGCCACGCTGATACAGCGCCGTGGGGACTCCAAAGTGTGGGACATCTACATGACCCACTCCGGACAGTTCCCAGAGCCCATGCTCTCACCACCCCAACTCGGTGAAGGCGCACCCGGTTGGTGGAGCACACCGGCCAAGGCCAAAGCGCTGGGCGACTTCAACCGTCAGGCCGATCCGGCCAAACGGGCACAGCTCTGGAGCGCCGTGCAGCAGACCGTTTACACCGAAGTGCCCTACATCAACGTGGGTAAGTTCAGCAGCCTGTCTGCGCGCTCGTCCAAACTCGATGGGTACGTGCCTGCCACGTGGCCGTTCTTCTGGAACACGGGCTTGACCAAATAAATTACCGAACCTCATCCATGTCACGCATGTCTTGGATCACACTGGGGCGCACTTTGCTGGGCCGTCTCGTCGGCATGCTGGCGGTGCTGTCCTTGGTGTCTGTCTTGGTGTTCCTGCTCACACGCTTGGCGGCTGGCGATCCGATAGCGGTTTTGTTGGGCGACCAGGCTTCGTTACAAGACATTGAACAAGCACGCCAACGGTATGGGCTGGACCAACCGCTGTGGCATCAATTCGTTCTGTGGCTGGGTGAGCTCTTCAAAGGTAATTTGGGTCAATCTATCTTTTTGCAAATGCCCGTCACGCAAGTGTTGCTGGACCGGGCAGAGCCAACGGCCTTGCTGGCCTTCATGTCGGTCAGCTTGGCCATGTTGATTGGTTTGCCTTGCGGCATTGTTTCAGCCGTGTGGCGAGGCAGATGGATTGATCAATGCGTGAGCACTTTGGCCATGCTGGGTGCGAGCATGCCGAGCTTCTGGATGGGTCTTATGGCCATTCAGATTCTGGCAGTGGGAGCAGGCTGGTTTCCCGTGTCGGGCTATGGCGATCCGCAGGCAAGCTTGACCTCGCGCATTCACCACTTGATGTTGCCCGCTTTGGTTCTGGGGACACTCAACTCGGCCTTGATCATCCGATTCACCCGCGCTTCGATGCTGGACATCCTGAATGAAGACTACATCCGGACAGCACGCTCCAAAGGATTGGCGGAAAGTGTGGTGGTGCTCAAGCATGCCTTGCTCAATGCATTGGTGCCTCTGCTCACGGTCATGGGCTTGACACTGGCTTTGATGATCGGCGGTGCTGTGGTGACAGAGACCGTTTTTAACTTACCCGGTTTGGGCAATTTGGTGGTGCGCGCTGTGCTGCGCAGGGACTACCCGGTCATCCAAGGGGCCTTGCTGGTGATCGCCGGTGTTTACGTGATCATTAACTTTTTGATTGATGTCATGTATGTTTTTGTCGATCCAAGGGTGCGCCATGGCTGAGTGGCGTCGTACATTGAATCGGCTGTTCGCACGCAAGGTCGTGTTGCTTGCTGCGGTGCTTTTGGTGCTGATGCTGTTCATGGCGGTGGCCGGGCAATGGATTTTGCCGCACGAACCCATGGCCATGAAAGTCAGCCAACGACTGAATGCGCCCAGTTGGACTTTTTGGAGTGGTACAGATGAGTTAGGCCGAGACATCACGAGCCGAATTTTTTACGGGGCTCGTTACTCACTGGCCATCGGTGCAGGAACTGCCATTTTGTCGGTGGTGCTGGGAACTTTATTGGGCTTGCTGGCGGGCTTTTTCAAGCGCTTGGACGCTGTCCTGATGCGCTGTGTAGACGCCATGATGGCTTTCCCAGACATCTTGCTGGGCATCGCACTGGTCTCCATCCTAGGAGCTAGCCCCATCAACGTGGTGCTCGCGTTGACCTTGGTCTACACACCCCGTGTTGCCAGGGTCGTGCGCGCCTGTACTTTGGTGATTCGTGAACTGCCCTATGTCGAGGCTGCACGTGCCGTTGGCGTGAGTACATTCAATTTGTTGCGAGTGCACATCTTGCCCAATCTGATGTCGCCCATCCTGGTGCAGCTGAGTTTCATCTTTGCTTATGCCCTGCTGGCCGAGGCGGGCTTGTCATTTCTTGGAGTAGGGGTGGGGGCTGAAATCCCCACTTGGGGCACCATGGTGGCCGCCAGTACACAGCACGCAGACCAGGCCTTCTGGACACTTTTTTATCCGGGCCTGGCGATCGTCTTAACCGCTTTGTCGCTGCAATTGCTGGGCGATGGCGTACGCGATTTGCTCGACCCTCGGCTCAAAGGCACGGTATGAACGAGGCCACTGCCCAAATGACGACGCCTATTTTGCAAGTGCGTGACCTGACCACAACCCTGGTTCAGCGCGACGGCGTGGTACCTTTGGTGAGAGGGGTCAGTTTCGATTTGCACGCCGGCCAAACACTGGCCTTGGTGGGGGAGTCGGGCAGCGGTAAATCCCTCACCGCGTTGAGCTTGATGCGATTGCTTGCCCGCAATGCCCAATGGCAATGCAGTGGACAAGCGATCTTCACGCCGGCCTCAGGTCAAGGCTGCGATTTGCTTCAACTGGACAACGCCAGCATGCGGCGATTGCGTGGCAACCAGTTGGCCATGATTTTCCAGGAGCCCATGACGTGTCTGAATCCACTTCTGACCGTGGGTGAGCAAATAGCCGAATCCGTTCGCCTGCATTCGGGCGTCAACCATGCTGCAGCGCGGCAACGGGCCTTGCAAGCGCTGGAACAGGTGGAAATTCCTGCCGCCCGGCAAAGGCTGGATGAATATCCGCACCAGCTCTCCGGTGGCATGCGTCAACGCGTGATGATTGCCATGGCCATGGTCTGCGAGCCTCAAGTGTTGATCGCCGACGAACCCACGACGGCATTGGATGTGACGATTCAGGCGCAAATCCTGGCCTTGATGTCGCGCTTACAACGCGACACCGGCATGAGCATGTTGTTCATCACCCACAACTTGGGCGTCGTGGCCCATCACGCAGAGCGCGTGGCTGTGATGTATGCAGGTCAGGTTGTTGAAGCGTCGGGGGTTCGCGCCTTGTTTGCGCAACCGGCACACCCTTACACCCAAAGCTTGCTGGCTTGTTTGCCAGGTCGAGCGCGACAGCTGTCTCTTCGCGAAGGGCGACGCATGGTTTTGCAAGATATTCCAGGTCAAGCCCCAGCCATGGACCGACTGGGCTCGGGTTGCAGTTTTTCCGACCGATGTGCGTCCAAAATGCCGCTGTGCGATGTGCAAGCGCCGGCTTGGCGAGGCGACGCAGACCATGCGCGTGCTTGTCATCTGGAGGGCCAGCCATGAAGCCCATGTTGCAAGTCAAGGACTTGACGGTGGAGTTTGGCCGAGGTGCGCAAAGGGTTCGTGCTGTGCGTGGCGTGAGTTTTGACATCGCCCATGGTGAAACCCTTGGCCTCGTGGGTGAGTCGGGTTCTGGAAAAAGTTCGCTGGGGCGGGCCATATTGCAATTGATTCCATCAGCCGCAGGTTCTGTTGCGCTGGAGGGCCAAGAACTTGTGGGGCTGAGTGCAAGAAAAATGCGCCCTTTGCGCAGCCAAGTGCAAATGGTGTTTCAAGATCCCAGCCTGAACCCTCGGCAGCGGGCGGGTGACATGCTCGCTGAAGTGCTCGATACCCATGCCCTTCACCCGGGTGCTGCTAGAGGTCCCCGCATTGCACAGTTGCTCGATTTGGTCGGACTCAAACCTGAGCACGCCAGCCGATTTCCCCATGAGTTTTCAGGGGGTCAAAAACAGCGACTGGGCATTGCCAGGGCGTTAGCGGCTCAGCCACGGTTTCTGGTTGCCGACGAGCCTTTGTCAGCGCTTGATATGTCGATTCAGGCGCAAATTGTCAATTTGCTCATCCGTTTGCGAGAGCAACTGGGTTTGACTTTGCTGTTCATTTCACACGACCTGGATGTGGTGCAATACTTGTGTGATCGTGTGGTGGTGTTGTATCTGGGGCATGTAATGGAGATTGCACCAACGGCTGCGCTTTTTTCAGCCCCCGCGCACCCCTATACGAAAGCTTTACTCTCTGCTGCGCCCATTCCCGATCCTGAACAAGCCCCACCCCAAGTCGTGCTCCATGGGGATCCGCCGAGTCCTTTGAACCCGCCGTCCGGCTGCGTCTTTCGCACCCGTTGCCCCCATGCCTTGGCAGCTTGTGCCGACAAGGTCCCAGAATTGACCGCCACGCAAGAAGGTCGCTTGGTTGCCTGCTGGCGACACGATGAATTGAACTGAACCATGCAACTCAATGCCGCCTGCAAAGGCTACCCCCTGCACTTGGACCCCATCGACCTGAAAGACGCTGGCGCGCAAGGTTGGCGAGTGCTTCAAGGCGACTTATCGTTTCCACTGGCGGTTCTTAAAAATTCGGCTTTGCAACACAACCTCAACTGGATGAAAAATTTCTGCCAGACGCGTGGGTTGGACATTGCGCCGCATGGCAAAACCACCATGTCACCCGAGTTGTATGCACGTCAACTGGCGGCGGGAGCCTGGGGCATCAGTTTTGCCAATGTCTTTCAGGCGAGTTTGGGTGCACGTCATGGCGTGCGCCGCATCATCATCGCCAACCAAGTTTTTCAAGCGGTGGATTTGGACAGCTTGTCCGCTTTGCTCAGCGAGCACGCAGGTTTGCGGGTCTTTTTTCTGATCGACTCGCTGGCCCAGTTGCATTTGATTGAGGAATGGCGTGTGCACCGACAGTCCAGCTCGGTGTTCACTGTGCTTTTGGAGTTGGGCATCGACGGCAAACGAACGGGCTGCCGTGACCACCAGCAAGCGCTGACCCTGGCGCAGTGCATACGCCGCAGCCCGGCTGTGCAGCTGGCGGGCATTGAGTGTTACGAAGGCGCATTGGCCACTTGCAACCATGCGCAAGACCAAGCCAGTGTGGCGGCCTTGATGGCGCGCGTGCAACAAATGGCCATGGCCTGCGAAGCCAACGGTTACTTTGAAACCGATGAGGTCATCCTCACTGCAGGGGGATCGGCCATATTCGATTTGGTGGCACAACATTTGACACCCCATTTGAGTCGCCCTGCACGGGGCATTCTCCGGTCAGGCTGTTACCTCACGCATGACCATGTGCAGTACAGACAACATTTGAGATGCATCGGCGAACGCCTGAATTTGCGTGAGACCTTACGCCCTGCCATCGAATTGGTCAGTGCGGTCCAGTCTTGTCCGGAGCCTGGATTGGCCATTTTGTGCATGGGCAAGCGCGATGTGTCGTACGACTTGGACATGCCTGTGCCTCAATGGCGTTCACAGATAGGGGATATCCAAACACGCCAGGTACCTGCGCATTGGGTCGTGAGCGATCTGAATGACCAGCATGCCTATTTGCGCTTTGATGCTCAGTCCACCCCAGATCAGCACCCGGAGGTGGGGCAACTGGTCGGTTGCGGCATTTCACACGCATGCACGACCTTCGACAAATGGCGCTGGATGCCTGTGGTGGATGACGCTTACCTTGTCATTGATGCGGTGTCGGTGAATTTTTAAGATCTGCTGAATATGAGTGAACGCTACCCTCACTTGCTCCAACGCTTGCAGGCGGCTGCGCCCGGTTTGCCGCGTGCGCAAAAGCAAGTGATTGCGGTTTTGCTACAAGATCCTGAACTTGCCTTGTCCATGAGCGTCGACGCCTTGGCTGAGAAAGCACAAGTGTCCATGCCCACCATCATGCGCACTGCCCGTCAGCTGGGGTTTGAGGGCGTTCGAGAATTCAAGCTGGCCCTCGCAAAGGATTTGGCCCGATATGCCCATGTGCACAGATCGGTCACGATGCAGGACAGCACCTCAGACATTGTGCAAAAAATCCTCAGCAGTGCTGCCGGGTCCATCAACGCTTTGCAGCAACAACTGGACCCAGTTGTCCTTGAAGAAGCGGCTCAACTATTGGCCAAGGCTGAACGTATCGACTGTTATTCGGTGGGGGCCACATCGGCATTTATGGCCAACGACCTGCAAGGTCGATTGTTTCGACTCGGGCGCCATGCGCACGCCGTGAGCGATGCTCATCAACAACTGATCTCTGCGGCCACTTTGGGTCCTTGCGGCGTGGCTGTGGCGATCTCGCACGTCGGACGCATGCCTTTCATGCTCGAAGCGGTGGGTTTTGCCAAATCCCAAGGATCCAAGGTGATCGCCATCACGCAACCCGACACTCCATTGGCACACATGGCCGACGTGGTCATTGAAGTCAGCGTTCCACCAGATGCTGTGATGCGTGTAGGTACAGAGGCATACATTGCGCATTTGTTGGTGATTGAATTGCTGATGGTGCTGGTGCTCAAAGCCTTGGGGCCAGATGCCGCCCGTCACTTGGCCAAATTCAAATCGGTCTTACAGGCCCACGGGCAAGATGTGGACCAACACCCAGCGGTGGACTGGGCTTGGTCCAGTGTCGAAAAGGATACGCAAGCATGAAAACGCTTTTGTTGCGCAACACGCAATTGGTGGATGGTACAGGCGCACCCGCTCGGACGGCTGACCTTTGTGTTCAGGGTGATCGTGTTGTGGCCATCGGTGAAAACTTGGCAATGGGTGCCGATGAAATTTGGGATGTGAAAGGTTTGACTGTTGCGCCTGGCTTCATCGATGTGCATACCCACGACGATGCGATGGTCCTACGTGACCCGAGTATGTTGGCCAAAGTTTCGCAAGGTGTCACCACAGTCATCACCGGTAACTGCGGATTGTCGTTGGTGCCGTTGGTCAGCGATTCACCGGGTTCGCCACTGGACTTACTGCATACCGCCGAGTTTCGTTTTGCGCAGCTGAACGAATATGCGAACGCCATTGAAAAAAATCCACCAGCGGTGAACGTGGGGGCCTTGATTGGCCATACCACTTTGCGTGCCACCGTCATGGCCGATCTCAATCGAGCCGCGACGTCTGATGAATGCAAAGCCATGGCCGCATTGCTCGATCAAGCTTTGAGTCAAGGCGCATTGGGTTTATCTTCGGGCCTTTTTTACCAACAAGCTTATGCCGCTGACATGCAAGAAATGCAGTCTCTGGTTCGCTTGCTTGGCCAACATGGGGCTGTTTATGTGACGCACATTCGCGACGAGATGGACGGGATACTGTCAGCCATGCAAGAGGCGGCCGACACGGCGCTGGCAGGCCCAGCCACATGGATCATGTCGCACCACAAATGTGCAGGGCCACGCAACTGGGGCCGCACCATCGAAACGCTGGCCATGCTTGAAAGGCTCAGCCATCGTCAAAACGTAGGCACCGATGTCTACCCCTACAGCGCAGGCTCGACTTTGCTGCGTGAAGATTTGGTGGATGGTGTCATCGACATTCTGATCACTCGCAGCGAGACGCATCCTGAAATGGCAGGACGTTACTTGGGTGATATTGCGCAGGAATGGGGAACAGATCAGAAGCAGGCTTGTCGTCGATTGATGCCCGGAGGGGCCTGCTATTTTCAAATGCATGAAGATGATGTACGCCGGGTTCTTGCTCACCCCTTGAGCATGATCGGTTCCGATGGATTACCGCATGACGAACGCCCACACCCCCGGTTGTGGGGCGCCTTCGCACGCGTGCTGGGACATCATTGTCGCGATGAAAAACTGTTCGGTTTTCCAGAGGCCATTCACAAAATGACAGGCTTATCGGCCCAGCGTTTCGGACTGATCGACCGGGGCGTTTTGCGTGAGGGTGGATTTGCCGATCTGGTGGTGTTGGATCCAAGCCTGATAAAGGACAAAGCCACTTATGAAAACCCACACCAAATGTGTGAAGGTATTGAGCGGGTGATGGTCAATGGCCAGTGGTCTTTTGCCGATAAAAAAGTCCAAGGTCAAGCTGCTGGCAAATTTTTGCGCCGTTTGAATAAGTCGCAAGCCTAAACGCTTGGCTCGTCGGTTGAAGCTGATTCGTCCTGCTCAATCTCAAACATCAGGACTTTTCTACAAAGCTTTTCACACATGAACCACCCCACCCGAACCCTGGACATCGTGGCGCTTGGCGAAGCCATGGTCGAATTCAACCAGCGTCCCCTAGCAAACGCCGACGACGCACCGCTTTACCTGCAAGGCTTTGGTGGCGACACCAGCAATGCCGCCATTGCAGCGGCCCGCGCTGGAGCGCGTGTGGCCTACTTGAGCCGCTTGGGCACCGACCGGTGGGGTGATCGCCTGATGGACCTCTGGCAACGCGAAAACGTGGACACCACAGCCGTGCTGCGCGATAGCCAAGCGCCCACAGGCATGTACTTTGTGAGCCATGATGTTCAAGGCCACCACTTCAGCTATGCCCGTGCTGGATCGGCCGCCAGTCGCACTCAACTGCAAGACCTGACGCATTGGACTGATTCAATAGCCCATAGCCATTGGCTGCACCTATCGGGCATCTCTTTGGCCATTTCGGCTACGGCCTGCGACACGGCCTTTGCGGCCATGGCGCATGCCCGCAGCACGGATACGCGGGTCGTGCTCGATTCCAACTTGCGTTTGTCGCTTTGGCCCCTAGCCAGGGCGCAGGCTTGCATCCGCCATGCTGTCAGTCTTTGCGATCTGTTTTTACCCAGTCTAGAAGACATGACGGCACTCACTGGCCTCACGCAAGCGCAAGACATCATCGCCTGGAGCCACGCACAAGGCGCGGCGCAGGTGGTGCTGAAACTCGGTGCACAGGGTGCCCTGGCCAGCGACGGCCATTTACAACGCCAGGTGCCCGGCCACAAGGTTTCCGCCTTGGACGCCACAGGGGCAGGCGATTGTTTTGCTGGTAACCTGCTGGCGCGCCTGTCAGCTGGAGACGACCTGTGGGCTGCCACCGCATATGCCAATGCCGCTGCGGCGCTGTCGGTGCAGGGTTATGGAGCGGTCGCGCCCCTGCCCAAGCGCGAAGCGGTGTTGAAGATGTTGAACGCTCCATCGAAAGGTGCACCCGCATGAATACGGACAGGCCATTGATCGGCATCGACTGGGGTACCTCTTCGCTGCGCGGCGCGCGACTGGGTCCCCAAGGCGGGGCTCTTGAATCCAGAGAGTTTCCCCGCGGCATCCTAACGGTGCCCACTGGTCAATTTGAAACGGTGTTTCACGAACTCTTTGGTGACTGGATGCAGGAGCCCCATGCCCTGTGCTTGATCTCGGGCATGGCGGGCAGTCGCCAAGGCTGGCAAGAAGCGCCCTACTGCCCCTGTCCAGCAGGCTTTGCTGAGCTGGGACGGCACCTGCTTTGGCTGCAACCCGGGCGCCTCGCCCTGGTGCCAGGCCTGAGCTGTTTGGGCACTGACGCACTGCACACGCCCGACGTGATGCGGGGTGAAGAGGTTCAAATTTTTGGAGCCCTACAAATGGCGGGCTGTGACAGCGCCACGCTGCTGCTACCTGGCACACACAGCAAATGGGTGCAGGTGCAAGATGGGCGTGTCACGCAGTTCCAGACTTTCATGACCGGCGAGGTGTTTGCCGTGATGAGCCAGCACTCGATTTTGGGTAAGACGATGGACCTGCAGGGCGCTTTTGACGAAGCGGTTTTTTTGCAAGGTGTGGACAAAAGCCAGCAGAGCGGCAGTGTGTTGCACCACTTGTTTTCAGTGCGCACGCTGGGCTTATTTAAAAGCCTGAGTGCAGCCCAATTGCCCAGTTATCTGTCGGGTCTGCTGATCGGCGAAGAGCTGCGCCACTTGACTGCGTCGACCCACACCGAGCCGGTCATTTTGATCGGCAGTGAAGCCCTGACGATGCGCTATGACCTAGCCCTGCAGCACCTACGCATGCCCTGCCAGAGCCGCGGGGCTGAGGCCACCTGGGCAGGGTTACACGCCTTAGCCAGTGCATGCTAACCATTCAAACCATGACAAAGTCTACAAACCCTGCCCAAACGCTGGCCCAAGCCCTGGCCCAACTGCCCTTGATCGCCATTTTGCGTGGACTCACGCCTGCCGAGGCTCCAGCCATCGGCCAGGTCTTGGTGGACAGCGGCTTTGCCATGATTGAGGTGCCACTGAACTCGCCCGAGCCTTTGCGCAGCATCACCGTCTTGACGTCGCAGTTTCCACAGGCGCTGATCGGCGCAGGCACCGTGCTGAACACCGAACAAGTCAAAGACGTGCACGCCGCCGGAGGCCGCCTGATCGTCTCGCCCAACTTCAACCCCGCCGTGGTCGCGCAGGCCTTGGCCCTGAACATGGTGGTGCTGCCCGGCGTGGCCACGCCAACCGAAGCCTTTGCCGCACTCGAATCAGGCGCCCACGGCCTCAAGCTGTTCCCGGCCGAAATGATTTCACCGGCCACCGTCAAAGCCCTGCGGGCTGTGCTGCCCAAAGCAGCGGCCTTGATGCCGGTGGGCGGCATCACCCCCGATAACATGGCCGTTTACCGCGCCGCTGGTGCGACTGGGTTTGGTTTGGGTTCGGCCTTGTATGTGCCAGGGCGGTCTGCTGAGCAGGTGCAAGAAATGGCGCTTGCGTTTGTCCGGGCTTGGCAGTTACCTTCAGGCCTGTGACAGGCTGCGGGACTCGAAAAAAGTCCGGGGTCATTGATCGCTTTATTTATGAAGGAAACACATGCGATTAACAGGAAAATTTGCCCTGGTGACGGCAGCGGGCCAAGGGATCGGTCGGGCCAGTGCACTGGCGCTGGCCGCTGACGGTGCCCAAGTATTGGCCACCGAACTCTACCCAACAGGCCTCGAAGTATTGCGTGACGCCTGCAGCCGTCTAGACCGCCATTTTTGAACAGATGAGCTCCAAACATCGCGCCTTCATGCTCTCCAAGATTCCCATGGGTCGGTTTGGCACACCCAAGGAAGTGGCTTCCATGGTAGCCTAGCTTTACGGTGAGAAATGCCCCTTCACCACGGGCGCCGTTTTTTAACCTCGCCGGCGGCTGCTTCACCCATTGAACTGTTGAGCGGCCAATCCCAAAGCACTCCACAGACACGAAAGGCGTTTCATGAAACTGGTTCGATATGGCAAGCCCGGACAAGAAAAACCGGGTCTGATCGATGCACAAGGCAAACTGCGCGACCTCAGTTCGGTGATACCTGAACTCGGGCCTGCGCAGCTCGGCGACGCCATGCTCGCCAAGCTGCGCAAGCTCGACCCCGCCAAACTGCCCGCCGTGCGCGGCAAACCCCGCATGGGTTGTCCGGTGGCTGGCATTGGAAAGTTTGTGGCGATTGGTCTGAACTACTCCGACCACGCGGCCGAGGCCGGTGCGCCCATCCCGAAAGAGCCCATCGTCTTCATGAAGGCAACCTCCTGCATCCAGGGGCCCCATGATGATGTGATGCTGCCCAAAGGTTCGGAAAAAACTGACTGGGAGGTGGAGCTGGGCATCGTGATCGGCACCCGCGCCCGCTATGTGTCACAAAAGGCGGCGCTGGACCACGTGGCTGGCTACTGCACCGTGAACGACGTGAGCGAACGCGAATACCAGCTGGAACGCGGCCCGCAGTGGGACAAGGGCAAGGGCTGCGACACCTTCGGTCCAATCGGCCCCTGGTTGGTAACGCGGGATGAAATCACCAACCCCCAGAAACTGGACATGTGGCTTGACCTCAATGGCCGACGCATGCAGAGCGGTAACACCCGCACCATGATCTTTGGCTGCGCCAAACTGGTGAGCTACGTCAGCCAGTTCATGACGCTGATGCCGGGCGATGTCATCACCACTGGAACACCCCCTGGCGTGGGCTTGGGCATGAAGCCACCCCTTTACTTGAGAAAGGGGGACGTGATGACTCTGGGTATCGAAGGCTTAGGGGCGCAGCGCCAGTTGGTTGTGCCCTTTAGTCTTTCAAGCTCTCGTTAACCGATCATCCTACCGAACAGGGTCGAGACCCAACGCGCGGTTTTGGCTTGTTCGGGACATGGCAGTTTCGGATCGAACAAAGTCAATGGCTTGATCAGTGTTGCACCCGGGTCTTCGATGATTTTTCGGGATCACTGGCTGTAGCCAGAAGATGCGGTTTGTTGAAGTTGGTGGCGTTCAGGGATCACTCCATCAAGGTGAACCGGTATGTCCACAGCTTGTCTAAACGCTAGAACGTTGGCGGGCTGACGCTCAAAACATCGCAGCAATATCCGCGGCCGATTGGATGCTGCTTTTGCACAAGACACAAAAAAAGCCCCGAAGGGCTTGATTTGTATAAAAAAAAGAGGTTCAGCAATGTTGCATCACCACCTCGATTTTCGGTAAATGGTGCCCGGGGCCGGACTTGACCCCAGAGGGAAAAAGCTCTTGGTGTGTAATTCCATGTGTAATTTTCGTGGAATTTTGGGCTGCCCAATCGGGGTGTGTCAGGTCAAATTTCAAACTGCTCACGCTTCATGTTGACTCGAAAAACCGGGGGCAAATTTTCTTGCTCTCGTTGTGTGGTCGAGACATTTTGGGTGTGTACCAACCTACCTCGGCATTACCTCACATGCTGAACAGTGCTCACCCTGCAGCTTGTGAAAGCGGCCAAGCTGAGACCAGCTTGAGAGGCCAGTACCATGGTGACCAAACCATACATTGGGCTCGGACTGTTCAAATTGGCATCAGCGTCAACATGTGTCATTCACCACACCCTTTTAAGCGCAGTTCGTTAATTCTGTTGTGCGCGCTCTGTTGCACCCTGTTGTTCGGTTGCTCTGTGGTGCCTCCTCCTGTGGTGGGTCCCGTCGCTATCGACAAGATCATCCCGGCCCAAGTGCTGCCCAGTACACCCACGCGCTTTGATTTGCCCGGTGGCGAAAGCTTGGCCGCGCGGGTTTGGGCCACCCCCTCGCCGCGGCACATTGTTCTGGGTGTGCACGGCTTCAACGACTACAGCAAAGCTTTTGATCCGCTCGCGCAACACCTATCGGCCGAACTTGGCGCGACCGTCTATGCCTACGACCAACGGGGTTTTGGCGCCAACACCGAGCCCGGTGTGTGGCCAGGCGCTGAAATGCTGCTGGCCGATCTGCGCCACATTGCGGAACAATTGCGCCAACGTTACCCGGGCTTGCCGCTGACGGTGGTGGGCGAGAGCATGGGCGGCGCGTTGGTGTGGGTGGCTGCGGCCGAATCGCCCGGTTTGGTTGCCGACCAAATCGCGCTCAAGGCCCCCGCTGTTTGGGGCGCTAGCAGCATGCCTTGGTACCAACGGTTCAGCCTTCAGTTCATGAACATGGTGGCGCCCAACATGACGTTCACAGGTCGTGGCGTGCAGTCCCTGGGCATCACGCCCACCGACGATATCGAGGTGTCTCGCGACTTCGGCCGTGATCCGCTGTTCATCAAAGCCACTCGCGTCAGCAGCTTGGTCGGGGTGACCGAAGTCATGGGCCGAGCTCAAGGTTTGAGAAACGCGCCTCCGCAGCGAACCTTGGTTCTGTATGGCCTACGCGACCGCATCATCCCGCCATCACCCGTTTGTGATTGGCTCGCTCACTTAAATACCGCAGTTTCTAAAAATGAAGCGCTGGACTTTGTGGTTTATCCTGATGGTTGGCACCTGCTGACGCGCCAACTAAAAACACGCGATGTGATGCAAGACGTGCAAGCGTGGATGCAGCAAAAACCCTTGGTGCGCCGGCAAAGCGCTCAGCAAGCCCAAGTTGCGGTGTGCTCCCAATGAACGGCCCGGTCACAGCGTGATCGCTTGTACCCCTCTAAACAGGTCAATATGAGTTTTTGGGGGCCAGTTTCTACCTCAGAGCACAGTGCGTAAAGGTATGATGACTCCATTGACTGCCCATATCAAATTGTCTTCAGCGTCAACAATAATGATTTCAATCTAGCAGCAAAGGGCTCTGTCGTGCCACTCTTAGTTGATCAAACCATTTTCCTAAAAACCTGGCTCCAGCGACCCATGAAAACCGGCGCAGTGGCGCCCTCTAGCAACGCTCTGGCACGCATCATCACCAGCGACATCGTTCCCAACGGTGGACCTGTCGTCGAACTGGGCCCTGGGACGGGCGCCTTCACGCGAAGCATCTTGGCAAAAGGGCTACCCGAAGATCAGCTCACGCTGGTGGAGAACAGCCCAGAATTCACTGCCTTGCTGCGTCAACGCTTTCCCCATGCCCAGATGCTTGAAATGGATGTAACCAGGATGCGAATGTGGGATGACCCTTGGAACAACATGCAAGCGCAGGCTGTTATCTCTGGCCTGCCGTTGCTGACCATGGGTTTGCGCGCGCAATGGAACGTGGTCGGTGCCTGCATGCAAAGTTTGCGTGCCGGGGCAGCCATGTACCAGTTCACCTATATGACGAGGTGCCCCATTGCACCTGAGATTCTGGCGCGGCAGAACCTAAGAGCGGAACGCATTGGAAGTGCTGTTTTCAACCTGCCTCCCGCCTCGGTCTATCGAATATTCAAGAGCTGATATGTCTTGAATCCGCATGCGTGCCGGCAGGCAACGCTTGAAAGGAATGCCAAACTGAAACCGACTGGCCTGATCAAAGCATCTACGTCGTCAGCAACCTAGGCATCAACATCTGGAATAACCCAAGCGTCGAGAATGCAAAGGCGCAACAAATCATCGACATGCACCTTTGTCGTCAACGGAAGCGTGCAAGAAAATAAGCTGCCATCGTCACGAATCAGGTCGGTTTCTACCAACTGACTTGAGCCTTGGAAAAACACAAAGGCTGCTCTCACTTCAAGCCCTTTGATGTCATAGGTTTGTGTGACCGCTGTGGGTGAAATACACACCAAAACCGAAGACGACTTTGGCAAAACGCGGCAACGTGCCAAGAATTCATGGCCGTTGATTTCAAGGCAAACGGTGTGATCATTGATGGCGCGAAGAACTTGTGCCAAAAGGACATTACCACCTCCGACAAAAGCCGCGATTTCAGCGCTGGATGGTTCTCTGCACAGAATTTCAGGGCTTGCCAGCTGTGCAATCTGACCATCTGACATAACGGCGATACGGTCGGACAATGCAAGCGCTTCTTCTTGATTGTGAGTGACGTAAAGCATGGGCATGTCACTGCGCCTAGCCTTGACAATTTGACGCATCATGTCACGTCGAAGTTCAGTGTCTAAGCTGGCCAATGGTTCATCGAACAACATCACCTTGGGCTCTCCAACCATGGCACGTGCCAAGGCAACGCGTTGTCGTTGGCCACCAGACAGCTGACTGGGATAGCGCTGTGCCAGACCATCGAGTTCGACTGAGGCCAGTGCAGCGTTAACGCGGTGTTTGATTTCAGAGGGGGGGGTGCTGTTGTACTGAAGGGGGAACGCAATATTTTCATGAACCGTCATGTGAGGCCACAAGGCATGGCCTTGAAACACCACCGAAACATGTCGCTGCTCTGGCGGAATGTGCAATCCTGACGTTGTTGCATTGCTGGATACCAATTGGGTTCCAATGTGAATGTTGCCTCCATCTATGGTCTCAAGACCTGCGATTGATCGCAGTAAAGTGGTCTTGCCGGATCCCGATGGCCCTAACAAAGAGATGAATTCTCCATCCTTGACTTCGACTGATACGCCTTTTAAGGCAACATGCGCTGACGCATCACTGCCGTATGTTTTGTGAATTTGATCTAGGCTCAAGCTCGCCATGGAAGCACCCCTGAAGGTAAGCGGCGTCCTGCCAGTGTGGCCAGCAGTATCACCAAATTCGCCAATGCAACGCAGACCATTCCTATGGCTGCTGCCGCTGAAGATTCACCGCCCTGCTCAAGACTGAACACCGCAACTCCCAGCGTTTCCGCCCCCGAGGACCACAACAAAGCTGAAATGGTTAACTCATTGAGCGCCAGCAAAACCACCAACATGGCACCCGCGGTTACCGAAGGCAAGACCAACGGGATGACAATCTTGCGCATTCGACTCAAAAACGGCGCTCCAAAAACTTCGGCTGCCTCGAACAGGTCATTAGGTAACTGCTGCAAAACTCCGACGATCGGGCGCAACTGAATGGCCAAGAATCGAGCAAGGTAGGCCACGAAAATAATGGCGATGGAGTTGTAAAGGGACAAACCAAAGATGGGGTGTATGTAGAGCAATATGATGGCCATTGAAAGAACCACACCTGGCAACACATACGGCACCTCGATGAAATAACCCAAGCGCGTGAGCCAAGGATTCTTTCGATACTCGATCAAAAAAGCCAACAGCAAAGAAATAACCGACAAAACAAGGGCAGCGCTAACAGACAAGCCAATGCTGTTCACGAAAGCACGGGTTGTCGCATCGTTATCAATGAGCACATATGCGTAATGCTCCAGAGTCATGCTCGACAGAGTCAAAGGAACCCCTGGCGCGGGAGTCAAAGATTTCCCCAATAAGGCTGCTAAGGGTGCCAGCAACAGCACAAACATCACCACCAGCAGCGATGCTTCGACCCAAACTTGCGCTCGCTTCAATTTGAAGGGTGCAACCACCCCTCGCGAGGGGGATACGCGAAAGTGACCGTCGTTGGCAAAACGATGTTGCAACCAAATACCCAATCCAGCCAAGACGCTCACCAAGAAAGACAAAACGGTGGCGTTGGGAACAGCACTCAAGCCAAAACCTGACAGCTCGCGGTAGATGAGCGTGGGCAAAACCAGGTAATTACCTGGGATACCCAGAAAGGCGGGAATACCAAAATTTCCAATACATGAAACGAAGGCTAAAGCAGCTCCCGCTGCAAGGGATGGTGTCACCAAGGGCCAGACAATTCGTGTCAATACAACCCAAGGCGTAGCCCCATTGACTCTGGCGGCTTCGATGACCTCGGCAGGCACATTGAGTAAGCCGGCACGCACCGTCAGAAAAACCAATGGTGCATAGTGAATGCCAAGCAAAACCATGATGCCAACTCGGCCCTGCAATGGGTTGGAAAACGCTGACGCCTCTTCCCAGCCCAAGGCCTGTAAAACATCTCGAAGCGGCGCCCATATTTGGAGCCAAGCCAGCGCCACCACCTGTGGCGGCAACATGGCTTGCACAACAAAGGCGTAGACGATCCAATGCCGCCGCCGAATGTCAGAGAGGGTGACCAAGGTCGCAACCACAAGGCCATAGACTGACGCAATCAGTGTCCCCACCAATCCGACTTCTATCGAATGCCAAGTTGCTGTGAGCGTCGATGGTGCCCATAAAACTGCCAGCATGCCATCTCGTTGATGACCCAGCAGACCACCCACAAGTTCGACCAATAAACGGGCGACAGGTGCCAGTGCAAACACCAAGACAAAAAACACGCAGACAGCCAGTGCCACACACTCGCTTCGGCTTGAGCAGCGATGACGCAAAAGACGGCCTTTGGTTCTGACAGCTAAAAAACTAACAACCACGAGGTCCTGAGAGTCTTTGAAAAAGTCTCAGGACACCGTGGTTGCCATTCATCGATGAAGAGGGAAAGTATCAACCGCCGAAAAGATCGCCAAATCTTTTTTTGTTGGTTTCCACGTCATCCAAGATTTTTCCCGTATCAATCGACATGAATTTCATCTGATCCGCAGAAGGGTACCCGTCTGGAGACTTCACCCCTTTGAGGATAGGTACGTAACCGAGGGTTGTCGAAAAAGTTTGACCCTCAGCTGACAGCAGGTAATTCACAAACGCCTCGGCTGCAGGAACGTTCTTGGCTGTCTTCAAAATGGCGACGGGTTCAGTCACAAAGGTCAGGCCTTCTTTGGGGATGATGAACTCAACGGGCGAACCTTTGGCTTTTGCGTTGAGAGCCATGAAATCGACCAAAACGCCAACAGACTTTTCTCCGTTGGCAACCTGCTGCAAAACAGCACCATTGCCTCGTACGGCAATTGCACCGTTGGATTTCAGGCCGTCGATGTAGCCCCAACCACCCAGCTGTGCGTTGGTGTCTGTCCAAGCGCCAACCGATATCGCCGCAGCACCCGAGTACAAAGGGCTGGGCATAGAGATCTGATTTTTGAGCTCAGGGTTTAAAAGGTCTTTCCACGAGCTGGGTTTGAATTTGGCTTTGGTGTTGACAACAATGCCCGACGTGATGACCTTGGTGCCGATATAGAAACGGTCTTTGTCATAAAACTGCGCCGGAATACCGGAGACATCGGCTTTTCTCATGGGCATCAAGCGTTGGTCGCGTTTGAGGACTTCCATCGTGACCGAATCCGCGAGTAGAACCAGATCTGGTTGAGGTGCACCAGCGGTGAATTCTGTGCGCATTTTGTTCAGTACTTCGGTCGTGCCTGAACGAAACACCTCAACTTTGACGTTGGGGTATTTTTTATTGAATTCAGCAACCGTGCCCTTCACGTCCTTGTCTGGTTGTGATGTGTACAAGACCAGCGATCCAGCAACGTTTGTTGACTGAGCTGTGGCGATTTGGGGCAGGACACAAGCTGTTACTGAGAAAAGCACCACCAAACGGCGCTTGAAAGATCGAACGTTCATACAAACTCCAAAAAAGTGACCAACAAAAAAAGCGGTCTTTGGATGTTGGTCTGTAGAGGTGACGAATATGTGACAGAGGTTCAGTGCAATGTCATCTAAACAACATTAAATGTGCTGAATGAGAAGTGGAATATCTCAGTAGTGTCCCAACGTTTTTCAGAGGAGAGATCTGTTGAGGCTCAAATTCCGAATGTTTGTCGGGGTCGGTTGGGGTAAGTAGTTGATTTATTGGGATTTTTTCAAACATGGTCAAGAGAAGTGGCTCCGCTTGTCTGAACAGTTTTACCCCAAGAGATAAAGAGACAAAGGGCGGGTTGAACAGGTGCAGAGTTGTCCACGGCGGCGGGCGGCGCTTGCGACGAACCGGCCGACGCGGTGGGCAACTCGGGGCGCACCAAGGATTTTCATTATAGGCCACCTCCTGCAGCGCTGGCAGCAGCGCCCAGTAGGTCTGGTCCGGCGTTTGATCGTCCAAGCTGCTGTGCGGCCGCTCGGTGTTGTACCAGTCGATGAATTGCGCAATATCCGTCTTGGCGGCAGTGACGCCGTCATAGGCGCGCAGGTATACCCGCTCGTACTTG